>ERZ772900.808-NODE-808-length-31850-cov-13.918541_pt1 | contig 31850 bp, 25 predicted proteins | sample MGYA00512124_ERZ772900 | MGnify/ENA primary metagenome ERZ772900 (study PRJEB29015, sample SAMEA2737716) | human gut metagenome | biome: human gut; feature: human-associated habitat; material: faeces | place: China | collected 2012 ... | reverse complement strand
AGATGGCCAATTGGATGGTTGGACGGGAAGTTTCTTTTGAAGTAGAGAAATCAGAGCCTCATTACCGGGAGACTGTGTTAGAGGTAAAGAATCTCACTGTAAAAAATCAGGATCATTTTGAAGTAGTAAAAAATGTATCCTTTTCTGTCCACGGCGGAGAAGTATTTGCCATTGCCGGAGTATCCGGCAATGGTCAAATTGAGATTGCAGATGCGATTGCAGGAGTTGAGAAGGCAGCTTCAGGTAGTATTCTTCTGAATGGAGTCGATATCACCAATTACTCCATCCGCAAACGAACCCTGGAAGGAATCTCTTATATTCCGGAGGATCGGCAGAGCTGCGGCCTGGTCATGGATTTTACCCTGGAGGAAAATCTGGGACTGAAAAACTACTTCCGAGAACCATTTTCCCATAAAGGTGTACTGGATAAAGCAGAATTTTCCCAGTACGGAAATGAACTGATTGACCGGTATGACATCCGGAGCAGTCAGGGAAACAAGACCATTGTCCGCTCCATGAGCGGCGGTAATCAGCAGAAGGCCATCATTGGAAGAGAGATTGAACTTCAGTCTCCTCTGATGATCTTTGTGCAGCCAACCAGAGGTCTGGATATCGGAGCCATCGAAAATATCCATAAGCAGATTATCCGACAGAGAGATGCAGGAAAGGCAATCCTGCTGATTTCGTTAGAGCTGGATGAGATCATGAATTGTGCAGATACCATCGGAGTAATATATAATGGAGAAATCCAGAAAATAGCAGCTGCAAAAACGCTTACATCAAATGAAGTGGGAGAATTTATGATGGGGGTGCACCAAAATGCTGAAAATTAAACACAGATTGAAAAAGATGCTTGTCAGACTCCTGGGAAATGAAAAATACCAGGGTATCACCATTCCCATGTCGGCCATTTTCTTAAGCCTTCTGGCTGGAGCTGTGATCATTCTTTCGCTTGGCAAGAATCCTCTGTCGGCCTATGGTAACCTTCTTCAGGGGGCTGGATTCCTCCCGAAACCGAGTTATGCCGGATATAAGAATATGCTGACCGACTTCACCAGTTATATGAATGCCTGGACTCCGATGCTTTTTGCGTCTCTGGCAGTAGCAGTCGGTATGTGTGCCGGACTCTTTAATATCGGTGTCTCCGGTCAGATGCTTACCTCTGGTTTTATCACAACTCTGGTGATCGGATATAGTTCCCTTCCGGCAGCGGTGGCTAAGCCATGCGTACTGATTGTCGGAGCAGTCGTTGGTGCACTCATCGGTGCACTTATTGGCTGGTTAAAATACAAATTTAATATCAATGAAGTCGTATCTTCGATCATGATAAACTATACGGCCCAGTATGTGATCAGCTTTTTCATCAACACGTACTATATCAATCCGGTTTCCAGGCAGTCCCAGGCCGTCTCGAAAGCATCCCGCCTGACTCTGATGGACACACCCGTCGGAAACTTGAAAATGGATATTCCCTTAGGAATCCTTCTTGCAGTTCTGACTGCAGTCCTGGTGAAGTTCGTGTTAGATCGCACCGTATTTGGCTATGAACTCAAATGCGTGGGACTTGGAAGAAAAGCGGCCATGTATGCAGGTGTCAATGTTGGCAAAAGCATGATCATGGCGATGATGTTCTCCGGTGCATTAGGAGGCCTGGCAGGAGTGACGTACTACCTGGGGTATTTTGGTTCGATTCAGCCCCGCGTCCTTCCAAGCACCGGTTTTGATGCCATCGCAGTGGCACTTCTTGCAGGAAACCATCCCATCGGCATCATATTTTCATCTCTTCTGATCACAGTGATCAGCAAGGGCAGTACCTACATGAATTCAGCATCCGGTCTGGAATCAGAGATCGCATCCGTTATCACCGGATTGATCCTGCTGTTTTCCGCCTGCGGTGTATATATCCGTTACAAAGTGAATCGAATGAAACAAGAGTTAAATGAAGAGACAGAAAGGGGGATCAGCTGATGGAACGAATCCTGATTGATGGTTTATCCTTTGCGATCCCGCTGTTCGTAATGGCAATCGGAGGGATCTACAGCGAAAAGAGCGGCGTGACGAATCTGGCTTTGGAGGGATTGCAGGGAATGGGGGCATTTATAGGCGCCTTTGTGGCCGTTCTGGCTGCAGGCTATTTTGGAAGCAATTCCCAGGTTCCTTATTATCTCGCAATTGTATGTGCCATGGCAGGTGGAATGCTGTATTCGCTCTTATATGGACTGTTATGTATCCGTCTGAAGGCAAATCAGATCATTGGCGGAGTCGTGATCAATATCCTGGCTATGTCACTGACTGCATTTTTTACAAAACTTTTAAACCGCCTTGTGTTCGGTGCAGCTTCGGAAAAATTTGTTCTGGGTGTGTCTGCACGGTTTACAATTCCGCTGCTCTCCGGCATCCCAGTAATTGGAGCCGCATTTAAAGATGTCTATCCATTTGAGATCCTGATCCTTCTGATCGCAGTTGTTGCCTGGTATGTGCTGTATAAAACGCGTTATGGCATGAATCTTCGTGCCTGTGGAGATAATCCTCACGCAGTAGACGCAGCAGGAGAGAATGTTACCCGGATCCGTCTGATTGCAGTCCTTGTATCCGGTGCTCTGTCCGGTCTGGCTGGAATCAGCTTTGCTTATTCCATTTCAGCGAACTTTTCTTCCAACATCTATGTGGGATACGGATATCTGGCGATTGCAGCCATGATATTCGGAAACTGGAAGATCCTTCCTACACTTGGATCCTGCCTGCTGTTTGGTTTTGCCCGATCCGGAGGCTATTATCTTGTCCAGAAGATGCAGATGCCCAGCAGTTACTCGGATCTTGCCATGACGCTGCCTTATATCGTTACAATGCTGCTTTTGATTTTCTTCTCAAAATACAATCGTGCTCCTCGTGCACTTGGAGAGATTTACGACAAAGGAAAGAGGTAGAACATGAATATTCGTTTTTATAATGCCCAGATTCTTCCGATGAATGGAAATATGGATATCATCCACGGAGAGGTATGGGTCGAAGGGAACACTATTACATATGTAGGTCCTCATAAGGAATGCGGCAATGTGTGGGACCGTGAGATCGATGCAGAAAAAAATCTCATCATGCCGGGCTTTAAAAATGCACATACGCACACAGCCATGACGTTTCTTCGATCCTATGCGGATGATATGCCGCTGCAGGACTGGCTGACAAAGCAGATCTTCCCGATGGAAGCAAAATTACAGCCGGATGATATCTACTGGCTCTCCAAACTGGGAATCATGGAATACCTGACCAGCGGTATTACCTCCTGCTTTGATATGTATCTGAATACAGAAATGATGGCTAAAGCATCGGTAGAATGTGGATTCCGGAGTGTACTCGTCAGCGGAATCAATGATTTTTCCTCTTCATTGGAGGAAGTGGAGGCAGATTTTAATACCTACAACCAATATGATGAGCTGATCAGGTATTGTCTGGGATTTCATGCAGAATACACTTGTTCCGAAGAACTCTTAAAAAAGATTGCCGAGCTGTCACAGCGCTACAAGGCTCCTGTATTTGCTCATATGTCAGAAACAGAACGGGAAGTGGCAGAGTGTGTACAGCGCCATGGAACTACACCTGCAGCTTATCTGGATTCCCTGGGCTTATTTGAACATGGGGGCGGTGGATATCATTGCATTTGGTTTACCGATGAGGAAATAGAACTCTTCCGCAGGAAAGGACTGACAGCGGTAACCAATCCTGGATCCAACACAAAACTTGCAAGCGGCATCGCCAACACTACGGCATTTTTGAAACACGGAGTCAATATGGCCATCGGCACAGATGGACCAGCCAGCAACAACTGCCTGGATATGTTCCGGGAAATGTTTTTAGTGACGGGACTGGGAAAACTTCATGATCGGGATGCATCTGCAGTACCAGCAGAAGAAGTTCTGAAAATGGCAGTAACCGGCGGTGCAAAAGCAATGGGACTGACAGACTGCGACTGCCTTGCAGAAGGCAAAAAGGCGGATCTGATTATGATCGATCTGAACCAGCCGAATATGCAACCTATCAACAACCCGATGAAAAACCTGGTATACAGCGGAAGCAAACAGAATGTGAAGATGACCATGATCAACGGCAAGATCCTCTATGAAGACCAGAAATTCTTCATTGGGGTGGAGCCAAAGGAAGTTTACAAAAAGGCAAATGAGATCATAACCCGAATGAGACAATCGTAGGTAAAAGCATTAAATTCCGTTGACAACACATTCTTTATTTGATACTATTTATCAAGTAAATTCAATATTCCATGAGGGAGTAGTTAGCGCGAAAGTGTGGTTTGTCAACATTCTGATTATAGCAACTGTATAATCTGGCAAATCTTAAATAATGAGACTCATGTATATCGATGGACAGTTTTTGTATCATGCATAGCTGTCAGTTGATATACATGAGTTTTTCTTTTGTGCATTGATGCAAAAAAGGGAGGACATCATAATCGACAGTGAGCGGTGAGGGAACATGCATTACATCTAGGAGGAAATGAAAAATGATGCTGTTTTTTAAAGTGTTTTTTACAGAATTTATCGCAGAGATGGGTGATAAAACCCAGCTTATGCTGATTGCTCTCACTTCAAAATATAAGTTGAGAGATATTATACTAGGAACTGCGGCGGCGATTCTTGTTCTGAATGGTCTTGCGGTTCTGGCGGGCGGACTTGTCAGTGAATTTATTCCTGACTGGCTTATTAAGATGATTGCAGCACTTGCATTTCTGTATTTCGCCGCATCGACTCTTGCCGGTGATGATGACGAAGAAGAGGAGGAGGGCGGTAAATCAAAGATTCAGTTCGCACCCTTAGCTGTTTTTTGTACATTTTTTGTGGCAGAACTGGGAGATAAGACTCAGCTTACAGCCATCACGTTCGGAGCCAATGAAGGCATGAAATCATCCTTTGTTGTATGGATTGGATGCTCTCTGGGACTTTTTGCAGCGGATATTCTCGGAATGCTGGTTGGATATCTTTTAAAGAGCAAAACTCCCGATGGGCTGCTGAATACACTGGCATTTGTTATTTTTTCCATATTTGGTGCTTTCACACTTTATCAGGGACTGAACATGATGAACGCAAGAGTCTGTCCGATTCCGGTATGGTCGGTATGGATTGCTGCGGCTGTTATTTTTACTGCCTTATGTGCCTGGATCTATATAAAAAGAAAGAAGGAAAATAAATGCGATATTTAAAACCACATTATTATGATAAATTTGTCTGTACAGCAGGAGATTGTCCAGATAGCTGCTGTGCCGGATGGCAGATCATGATTGATGAAACCTCTCTGGAGCGATATGGAAATGAAAAGAGCGAGTTCGGAACGCGATTACGCAATTCTATTGACTGGGATGAAGAATGTTTTTACCAGAACAATCGGCGCTGTGCATTTTTAAATGAAGAAAATCTCTGCGATCTTTATAAAGCACTGGGACCAGATTCTCTTTGTGATACCTGCCGGATGTACCCGAGACATACGGAAGAATACGAGGGACTTCGGGAATTATCTCTTTCCCTGTCCTGTCCGGAGGCGGCTAGAATCATTCTTTCCTGTAAAGAACCGGTCCGTTTTCTGGAAGAAGAGGACGATTTGGAGGACGATTTTGAAGAATTCGATTTTATGATGTTTTCCCAGTTGGAAGATACAAGAGATGTTCTGTTTTCGATTTTACAGGATCGATCCCTTCCTCTGACACTCCGAATGTCGGCATCCGAACAGCTGACAGAACAATATCAGATCCGGGTGGAAGAGCAGAAGGAATATGAAATTGATGAACTTCTGCGAAACTGTGAAGCTCATCATCAGAGAAAAAAACTCCAGGAATTTGTATCAGAAAGTCTTGCTGAAAAAGGCATTGATGCAGCATCTCTCCATCAGTGGGCACGCCAGATAGAAGAATTGCAGGTACTACGCGGTCTGGAACGCCTGCGTCCGGAATGGGATGATGTGCTGGATGGTGCTGAAAAGTGGCTGTATCAGGGAAGTGAGGAAACCTATCATAAAATTTGCGAAGAATTTCATAAGGCATATGGAAGCTTAGGAAGTCACAAAGAAGAATGGGAAAATCTGGGCGAGCAGCTTTTAATGTTTTTTGTCTATACCTATTTTTGCGGGGCTGTCTACGACGATATGGTCTGTTCCAAGATGGAACTGGCATTGTTCTCTGTTCGCTGGATACAGGAATTTCTGATGGTCCGATGGCTGGAAAATGGAAAGAAACTTTCCATGAAGGATGTGGAAGAAATCTCCTGGAGATATGCCCGGGAAGTAGAACATTCCGATGATAACTTAAATGCACTGGAAGACTGGCTTTTTGAGCGGTATGCACCGGTTTAATCACCGAAAGAAGCATATTGCAAAAATGAATCATACGAACAAAAAAGCTCTATTCTATAAAATTGAGCGTACCGTATCTCCGGACGTCAACGAATAGCATAGAGCTTTTGAGTTAATTTTTGCCGCATAATGCTTCTGTCATTTTCATGGTAATAAGCAAAAGGTAAGCGTCAGTAAACCAAGAGGTTACCGCATAAGGCGCAGCAGACCGATTACTTTGCCAAGAATCTGTACTTTATCCACAATAATTGGATCCATGGTTGCATTCTCTGGCTGGAGACGATAGTGACCGTTCTCCTTGAAGAAACGCTTAACGGTAGCTGAATCATCAATGAGTGCAACCACGATCTCGCCATTCTCTGCGACACTGGTCTGTTCCACGATAACACGATCTCCGTCATAGATGCCCACATCGATCATACTATTGCCGCGGACCTTCAGCATAAAAGTTTCGCTGTTCGGAAGCAGTTCTGCCGGAATCGGGAAATAGTTCTCCACATTCTCATCAGCCAGAATCGGCGCACCGGCTGCTACAGTACCGATAAGTGGTACATTCACCAGTTCACGGCGGGACAGGTTAAAGGTGTCATCAACGATCTCGATGGCTCTCGGTTTCGTCGGATCCCGGTGAATATATCCGTTCTTCTCAAGCTGTTCCAGATGAGAGTGGACAGAAGAGGTAGACTTAAGCTGTACCTTTTCACAAATTTCACGTACCGTCGGCGGATAACCTTTCTTTAAAATGCACGCTTTAATAAATTCCAAGATCTCTTTCTGTTTATCTGTAATACGTCCCTGTGCCATATAGATTCCTCCTGTCGATGAAGTATATAAAATGTTTTTAATATCAGATATACAGTGATTCTGGCAGGATACAAGTCGAACGCCCACCTGATGGGACCAGCAGCTGAATCACTGAAAGGTTTGGCCTATAGTAAGCCCTTATTATATTATATATAGTAACATATGTTCGGGCAAAATGCAAACTATTGTTCGTCTTTATCAATGTTTTCTTTTTTAAGCTGTTCTCTTGCCTGCTCAAGCAGCACTTCCAGACGGGCATTTTCTTTGTCTGCCTGACGAAGGAGTTCCTGCATTTCCCGTTCTTTTTTGAATAGTGCGCGCTCCATCGTAAGCTCCGCCTGGGCTTTGCATTGCTGAATACCCATATCAGCATCCGCTTTTTGTTTTGATAATTCCTGGGTAAGTTCTGTGAGTTTCTGCTGTAGTTCTTTATTTTCAGTTTCAAGTGCCAGAATCCGCTCGGATGCATGCTGATAGGACTCTGACTTTATCTCCTGTTCCTTCTGAGAGTGAGAGAGAGCAAGTACAGTATCATGAAGCTCCTGTTTGCATTGCAAAAGCTCATTCTTAAGCATTTCTTCTGATTCTTTTGAATGTTCATTTTTCTTCAGCTGATTTTGTGCCTCTTCTAGTTTCTCCTTCAGCATCTGGTTGATCTGTTCCTGGTCAGCAGCACCTTTTCTGAGCGATTCTAGCTGTTCGGTGAGTGTCTGTTCCTGCTTGGTCAGCAAAGCGGACTCCGCATCCATTTTTTTCTTTTCTGCTTGAAGTTGTTCCACTTTTTTCTGTAACTCTGTGAGGCGCAGTTCTTTTCTCTGAAGTTCAGAAGAGAACTCCTCCCGTGCTCTGGCTTCTGCATTCTGGTTCAATTCCAAGCTATACAGATATGCGGAGGTGATGGACTTAACCATGGTTTCAAACTCCTCAATCTCGACACTTCTCCCCGGTATTGAGGATTTGGCTTGATTTAACTCAAACACCTGCATCACATGATCAAAGCCCTGGGCCTGGTTCATTCCTTTTTGTTCGCAAAATGCACGGAAAGCATCCGCTGTATCGGAATCGATTCGAAAGTTTGCCTGTTTAATTTCTCCCATATTCTATATTCTCCAATCTATTTTTTGTAACTGTTTATTTAATTCTTGCTGCGAGATGGTAACTGTTCATACTCATGTAGACAGTTACGCGATATAATACGCTGCTTATCAAACTGATTTCAAAGAAGTGCTTTGCAAAGATCATGCGCCAAGTCTTATAACGTTCGATTTAAACTGAAATTTCAAATTGCGTCATACTTTATTTTATGTATATAGATTATCATGAAACCACAAGGGCGTCAATCTGATTCTGTGGTATGTTATATATGTGTTATACATGATTATTGTTATACATAGATTATGATTTCAGTAGCAAAAATAGGAATGAAACTATCAACTATTCGTGAAAGGATGCTTTCGCGAATAGTTGATGCATAATTTGACGTAATTCCGCACAAAATAGAGAAGTGGTTCTTGTGCAAAAATCACATATTATTCAAGTTGTTCAAGAATATTATGGTATACATATTTCGAAATATATGGCATCTTGCATTTGGTATAAGATTGTTAAATGCAAAGTTGTATTCCGGTAATTTGATTTTATTCCTTTAGCTCCAGTTTCTCTTTGTAGCCGGATTCCGGTCCGTAGTATTGCTCCAGAAAAGTTATATACGCCTTGGCTGCTTTTGGGAGAGAAGAACTTTTCTGGTGGATATAAGCAGCTACAAAATCACCACAGCGGTCCGCTTCCGGTTTCATCCAGTCAGGAAGAGGGAAAGAGACGATGTTGTAGTTTTCTTCCTGCTCCCGTACCGGTATCATGCCGATACCGATATAATCAGAACGCTGAATCAGGTTATGAAGGGAGGCTCGGCTGTTGACATAGATTACCTGAGGAACCAGGTTCCAGTTGATAAGCTGAAGAGTCTCATCATTATAAAGGCTTTCTACCGCACGATTCCGCGTGTTTTCACTTGGATAAAGTACAAAATTATATTGATACAGTTTTTCCGGAGTCAGATTTTCCCTTTCATTTAAGATCGGGTGGCCGACCCGGCAGAAAAACTGGGTAGGAGAGCGGAAGAGTGGGTGAAATTCGAGATGACGAAGCATCAGGCGATCCTGAATCTCCGCTTCCTTATGGGCCGGATACATGATAAAACCAACATCAGCCCGGTTTGTATAAATATCCTCGATTACCTCTAAGCTGGTCATCTCACGATAAAAGAAACGGAAGGATGTATCTGACAAAGAATTTACCATACGGATAAAAGCATCATTAGCATGGGAACAGCTGGAAGAGGAGATACGCAGGCGATAGGAGTCAGAATATTCCTGAAAAGTAAGCTTGAAATGATTCGCATGTTCGATTAAGTCCCGACTCATATCAAGGAAGAGACGCCCTGATTCCGTCGGCACGATGCCGCTCTTGCCTCTGGTAAAAATAGTAAGTCCGTATTCCTTTTCGGTCTCACGAAGAATTTTACTAAGGTAAGGCTGGGTTACAAAGAGACGTTTCGCAGCCGCTGAAATAGAGCCGCAGTTGGAGATTTCGATGAGATATTCAATATTTTGTAAGTTCATATCTTTCTTCGGTTCCTTTCAATTCATGATGTAGGAATATAGGATATTTTCCCTATGATGTCATAACAAAACGGATATGGTTAAGCCAGAATTTATAGCATCCATAATCTTTTCGTTATAACGTGATGATAACTGTTTATTTGTCAAATCCCTTGCTATCGTTTAACATAGTCTATATCAAAACATCGGATATGTCAAACCAAAGAGGCATGGATCTGTGGTAACTATTCACAAATAGGAATTTTCTGAACTGAAAAGTGTGGCTAGCTTACCCACGTAGACATTCCGGGCTATATATAAGGAGGAATATTTAATGAGTACGCATCTGCAGTTAGCAAACAGTACAACGATGGCGGTTCTTTGCGGAATTACGATTCTGATCGTTCTTCTTCAGCCGATCATTTTCATGATTGTTGCATTTAGAAGGGGAAAAGAACTGAACATGACAACCACCGAGATGAAAGAGGCAGCGCGAAGCAGTGCTATTTTCTCCATCATCCCATCGTTACCGATTATCGTAAGTTATCTGCTTTTAGTACCGGCTCTTGGCCGTTACTTCCCATGGCTTCGTCTGAGCGTCGTTGGTTCTGCTGCTTATGAGACCATGGTGGCAAACATGGCAGCCGAGGCACTTGGCCTTGAATCCATCACGGTTCCGAACATTCCGGCGGACATTTTCATTTTTATCCTGTTCGTAGTTACCATCGGTATTCTTGGAGGAAACATTTTCAACGTTTTCTTCCTGAAAGCATATGATAAAAAGATTGAGTCTATCAAAAACAGCAACGCATCCCTTGTTCCGATCATCACAACCGCTATGTTCCTGGCTCTGTACGGAACCATGGCAGCACCACATTTTACGAACACTGCAAACATTCCGGCAATTGCAGCTATTCTGGTAGCTGGTTTTACCTCTATTTTCGTAAACAAATTTGCCGGACAGCATAAAAAGCTGAAAGAATTTGCTTTCCCGCTCAGCATGATCGTAGGTATGCTTGGTGCCTGTGTTGCGAATTTACTTATCTAGGAGGAGAACAAGATGAAAGAGAAAAGCTTTAATGATAAAATTCATTTACTTGGAAGAATCACTGTAATCTGTGCCCTGGTTGCATTCATGGGCGTTCCGTTCGGTCTTGCAGCTGCAAACGGAATTCCGGTTCATGTATCAGAAGTACTTAAAAATGCGGTTCCGCTTCTTTTAACTTTCAGCATCCAGGGAATCTGTGAGAACCTGTCCTTTATGCCTATCATCGGAAGCGGCGCCCTCTACATGGCCTGCGTAACCGGAAATGTAAGCAATATGAAGGTTCCGGCAGCTGTTAATGCAATGGAAGTAGCAGGATATACTGCAGGAAGCGAAAAAGGTGATATTGTATCCATGATTGCCGTATCTGCCTCCACCTTTGTAACAATCATCATCGTATTCCTGGGAATGATGTTTTTAGCACCGCTGTTTGCACCGATTTACAACAATGCATTTTTACAGCCAGCATTCCAGAACATGGTACCGGCCCTCATCGGCGCACTGTTATTCCCGTTTATTCTGAAGGCTCCGAAGCAGTCTATCGTTCCGATTCTGCTTCCGATCATTGCAATCCTTACAGTAGGACGTAAAGTATTTTCCTCCAATCAGAGCTACATCATGATCGGTGTGATTGTACTGTCCGTGCTTTATTCCCTGGCACTTCACAAAAAGGGAAAAATCAACGCGTAATAGAACGAAAGGATGCTATAGGCGGAAGATATGGATAAAAAAGAGTTTGTTTTAAAATCAGTCAACGATAAAAAGGATCTGCTCCTTAAAGTAAGCGATCAAATTTTCGACTACGCAGAAGTTGGATTTCGAGAATTCAAAACTGCGAAGCTCTTCGAAGAAGTTTTGAATCAGGAAGGATTTCAGGTGGAAATGGGTGTCGGCGGCATGCCAACTGCATTTAAAGCCACTTATGGAAGAGGAAAGCCGGTCATCGGCTTTCTGGCTGAGTATGATGCTCTTCCGTCTCTCTCCCAGGAGGGCGGTTGTACCACGAGAAAACCTGCTGCCGGAGCGAATCCGGATGGTCATGGCTGTGGTCATAACCTTCTGGGAACCGGTTCCATGGCAGCCGCATTCGCTGTAAAGGCTTATATCGAAGAGAATCCAGAAGCCGGAACCGTCGTATTATTTGGCTGTCCTAGCGAAGAGAAGGGTGACGGCAAGGCGATTATGGCACGGGAAGGCGTGTTTGACGGCGTAGACGCCGCCTTTACCTGGCATCCATTCGATGCAAATGAGATCTGGAGTGAATCCACCCTTGCAAATGTCAGCGTGTTCTTCAGCTTTAAGGGAGTAACCTCCCATGCTGCTGCAGCACCGGAACTGGGCCGTTCCGCCCTGGATGCAGCGGAACTCATGAGTGTCGGTGTCAACTACCTGCGTGAACACATCATCTCCGATGCAAGAGTACATTATGCATACCGCGATGTGGGCGGCATTGCACCGAACGTTGTACAGGGAAGCAGTACCGTACATTACTTTATCCGCGCTCCAAAATCAAGACAAGTAAAAGAGATTTATGAGCGTGTCATCAATGTAGCAAAAGGTGCAGCCCTTATGACCGGAACAGAGATGTCCTACGAGCTCTATGCAGGACTTTCTGATTACATCCCGAACCATGTACTTTCCGAGGTTCTTCATGAATCCATGGAAGAGCTTGGGGCCCCGGACTACGATGCGGATGATTTTGCTATGGCATCCAGATTCTTTCATGAGACAGCAACTCCGGAGGAATTAGATGGCAAACGCGACCTGCTCCGCCGTATGTTCGGTGCGGAACAGGCAAAAGAAGTAGAGGCACATCCGCTTCATACAGAGATCGCGCCTCTTGTGTGGAACGGAAAAGTCACATCCGGTTCTACCGATGTAGGTGACGCAAGTTATGTCATGCCAACCGCTATGTGCAAAATGGCAGGCACGACCCTTGGTACCGCACCGCATACCTGGCAGATGACTGCCCATGGCAATACCGCTATCGGTCATAAAGCCATGTTAAGAGCAGGACAGTCACTGGCATTAGCTGCCTTAAAGACCATGGAAAACCCGGAAATCCTTCAGAAAGCCCATGATGAATGGATGGCTGAGACAAACGGCGAATACGAATGCCCGATTCCACCGGAGGTAGGTCCGAGACTGGAAGGCTAACTATATCCAATATATAATGAATAAGAAGAACCAAATGGAGTTTCCCCCTCTGTTTGGTTCTTTTTTACAAAAGTTTTTACGAACAGATGTTTGCAAAATTCATCATATATCATTGACAAACATTTGTTCGTATCGTATAATGTAGCCATGCAGAACAAATGTTCCTGACATTTTTATAATATTCAAATCTCTTCTCATTCTTTAAGAACAGATTTGAATACAAAAAGACGATTCCAACAAAACACGAGAGGAGAAGATTGCAAATGTATACGTTGAAAAAAGGTGTTATGGTTTTAGCTGTTGTTTTCATCATGCTGCTTTCGGGCTTTTTTGGACGGAGTCTGATGTATGTGATGGCTGAGGAAGAAGCAGATACTAGACCGGAAAAGTACTATACCAGTATTCATCTGAAAGATGGAGATACGCTCTGGAGCATTGCTCAGACATATTGTGCAGATTCGGAGGAGTCAGTTGAAGAGTATGTACGGGAGCTGCGCCAGATGAACAGTCTTTCGGATGACCATATTGACGCAGGGCATTACCTGACTATTCGTTATTATAAATAAATCGTTACCGTTCACATACACGTACACACAACCGATAACAGAGGCAGAATCAAATTTATAGAATTTTCCATATTCCTGTCCGTAGTCTGTTCATTTAATCTATTTTCTGGTAGAATAAAGTTTAGCAAGCAGTCTATATCTGATTAAATGACAAGCGACAGATGAACAGGAGGAAATAAGGATATGAGTATTGTATATCACGAATCATCGAAGATATTTCATTTATATAACCAGACCATCAGCTATATCATGATGGTTCTTCCAAACGGACATATGGGACAGCTGTATTATGGGAAAAAGATTCGTGACAAGGAAGATTTCTCATACCTTCTTGAATTAGCTCCCAGAGACATGGCATCTTATCTCTATGAAAACGATCGCACCTTTTCACTTGGACATATTAAGCTGGAGTACGGTACTTACGGAAGCGGTGATTACCGGCATCCGGCAGTAGAGATTCTCCAGAATGATGGAAGTACCTATTCAGATTTTCAATTTACTGGATATCAGGTTACATCCGGAAAGCCAAAACTGCCAGGACTTCCTGCTACTTATACTGAACAGGACGGGGAAGCTGAAACTCTTATTATTACGTTAAAAGATACCCATACTAATCTGGAGCTGCATCTTTTATATACAATATTTGTCGAGGGCGGTGTCATTGCCCGAAGTGCTTCTATTTCCAATCAGGGAGACATTTCTGTACAGGTTCAGACCGCGATGAGTCTTTGCCTGGATCTTCCTGACCACGATTATGAGTGGATGCAGTTTTCTGGGGCATGGGCGAGAGAGCGCGCACTCCACACACGCAGGCTTGAGTATGGCATTCAGGCGATTGACAGCACCCGGGGACATTCTTCCCATGAGCAGAATCCGTTCATTATTTTAAAACGCCCTTCGGCTGACGAATTTCAGGGAGAAGCCATTGGCTGCAGCTTGATTTACAGCGGTAATTTTCTGGCTCAGGCAGAAGTGGAGTCACATGGAACCACCCGTCTTATGATAGGAATTAATCCGTTTGGCTTTAGCTGGGAGCTGAACCCTGGTGAAACCTTCCAGACTCCGGAGGCAGTGCTTGTTTACTCCTCTCAGGGACTTAACGACATGAGCCAGACTTTTCACCGGCTGTATCGGCGCCGACTGGCAAGGGGGTACTGGCGTGATCGCGAGCGCCCAATCCTGATCAATAACTGGGAGGCAACTTACTTCAATTTTACCGAAGAAAAACTTCTACAGCTGGCTTCCAGAGCGCAGAAATGCGGCATAGAGCTGTTTGTTTTAGATGACGGCTGGTTTGGTGCCAGAAGCAGCTCAAAAGCCGGACTGGGCGACTGGGAGGCAAACCGTGACCGTTTGCCAAACGGTCTTTCCGGACTGGCACAGAAGATAGAAGCGCTCGGTATGAAGTTTGGTCTCTGGATCGAACCGGAGATGGTAAATGCCGATTCCGATTTATTCCGCACGCATCCTGATTGGATCCTCCAGGTTCCAGGGCGAACGCCTTGTCACGGACGTTACCAGTATGTATTGGATTTTTCCCGGCAGGAGATCCTTGATTACATCTATGAAAAGATTGTATCGATTCTGGAAGGCGCCTCCATTTCCTATATTAAGTGGGATATGAACCGAAGTCTCAGTGATGTATGGAGCAGAGGAGTTTCCGCCAGACAGCAGGGAGAAGTATTTCACCGCTACATTCTGGGTGTTTATCAGATGTATGAGCAGCTGACAACACGCTTTCCGGACATTCTGTTCGAATCGTGCGCCAGCGGCGGAGCGCGTTTTGATGCAGGTATGCTGTATTATGCACCGCAGGGATGGATCAGTGATGATACAGATGCGATTGAACGCCTGCGGATTCAATACGGCACTTCCTATGGTTACCCGATCAGCTCGATGGGATCCCATGTATCTGCTTCTCCGAACCATCAGCTTCATCGTCAGACACCGCTTTGGACACGTGCCAATACCGCGTTCTTCGGAACGTTCGGCTATGAACTGGATCTGGCACAGCTCGGAGAAGATGAGCTATCTGAATTAAAAATTCAGACCGCCTTTATGAAACAGCACCGGTCCCTGATTCAGTATGGTACTTTTTACAGACTTTCCAGTCCGTTTGAAAACAATATCACTGCCTGGATGGCAGTCAGTGAAGACCGCACAGAAGCCCTGGTCGGCTGGTACCGGACACTGAATGTAGCCAATGGTCCGTTTACGCGGCTGTATTTACAGGGACTGGAAGAATCCGATCTTTACAATGTCACGGAATATACAGAAGGACATGAAAGTGCCGTAAGCACCCACTATGGTGACGAACTGATGAATTTAGGACTGATTACCAGTGACGCCTCTTCCGGACAGTATATGGATGGTAGAAGAGAGAGCTGCGACTTTGATTCTCGCCTGTTTTATGTACAAAAGCAGGCTGAATAATAAATAAGATAAAAGCATTAAAAAGGGATTCTCCCGAAGCTGGTTTTCAAAGAAGAATCCCTGTAACTGTTCAGTAGGTCTGCGCATTTACTGCGCGTGACTGTGAAGGTACTGAACAGTTACGAATCCCTTTTAATTTAAGTCCGGCGTTTCCCCGTATAATCCCGCTTCCGGCGTTCATTTACGATATGATTCAGAATCCCGCCACTGATAATAATAACGGCTGCCATCATCAGCACACGTTTCGCCCCTTCCTGCGGAAGTGTGCTCTTAGACGCAATCGACGTAGTATTGAATTGAAGGGTATATTCGATTTCATGAGGCGTTCCCATCGCCAGTGTATCCGCCCTGACTGTAAGTTCTTTTGTCAGATCCAAAACAGGGATCGTAAAATGAGAATTTGCGTCCTTGGCACTCTCATTCTCATATTTTCTATTATCTACCACCATGTAATCATAATTGGAACTGCTCCATGTGATGGATATGTATGCCGTTCCATCTGTCACCGTCAGAAGAGCAGGACTTTGGATCGAAGCCTTTCCGCTTCCTCCGGTCATCGTTACCTCGATGGCATATTCACCATCCTCCAGGGAAAGTAGCGTTCCAGCACCTGCCTGTGCCGTCAACGTCCACCGGCTGCTAAATAAGATACAAATGATTCCCAGAAGAATGAAACCTATTTTTTTCATAGACAGAAAACTCCTTCCCCTGTGTTTATAAATTCTTTTTCTTATACAGAAACCAGGACGCAGCAACCGAAAAACACGCCAGATACAGAAGCAGGATCCCAATCGTTGTATAAGAAAATGCCTCATGATTGGCGATGCTGCGAAGCGCCGCACTGGTCTGCGATAACGGCAGATATTCAATCACCTGGCGCAGACCATCCGGCATACTCCGGGCTGAAAAGAATGTATTGCACAGATATGCCATCGGCATAATCACGTAATTCGAAAAGCGCGGCACATCGGCATGGTTTTTGGCATAAAAAGATACCACAACTCCAATTGTGGAAAACACAGATCCGTTTAAAAACATTAGAAGAAACGACCAGCCGTTAAAACAGAGCCCCGTTCCGATCGGCAAAATCAGAAGAATAATCACGGCTCCCGCATATAATCCCCGGAGACTTCCGCCGATGATCTGTCCCGCGATGAACTGCCACAGCGGGGTAGGAGAGATGATGACCTGGTCAAATGCTTTTTCGTACAATCTCTGGACGTTTAAATTCTGGGCGATAGCATTGAAACTGCCGTTCATGGTCGTCAGGGCAACCACTCCCGGAATCAGAAAGTTCAGATACGATTGTCCGTGCGACATGGTCTGGATTCCAAGACCAAACACCAGAATATATAAAAGAGGGGCAATCATGGCAGCCAGCGTGATTTTATAAAAATCCCGCCGGAATTCTACCCATTTTTCCCATAACACAGTAAGAATACCCATTTTTACCGGCATTCCAGCTGCTGCCCGATTGTCTCCAGAAATACATCTTCCAATGTCGTACTGCGAAGCGCTGTTTCCTGTTCTGACGCGGACAAATACTGAATTGCCTCCTCCTTTCCATGAAAATAGTGTGATTTCAGCCCATCTGGTGAAGTCTCATCAACCGCATACCGCCCCAGCGTCTCTATCATATGCCCCGGAGCATCTGTTTCCTCCAGACGTCCACCGCACATAAAGCCGACACGGTCACAAAGCGTTTCTGCTTCCTCCATATAATGCGTTGTCAGAAGAATGGTAAGCTTTTGCTGATTCAGCTTTTTCAGAAGATTCCACATCTGACGGCGGGCAAATGCATCCATCCCTGCAGTCGGTTCATCCAGAAGAAGGATTTCCGGTTCCGTTAAAAGTGCCCGGCAGACCATCAGCTTCCGCTTCATGCCTCCGGAAAGCTTTCGGACGGTTCTCTTCCGATAATCGATCAACCCGCAGAATTCCAGCAATTCCTCTGATCGCTCCCGAATCTTTCTGAGCGGCATATAATAAAGACGTCCCTGATATTCCATAATCTCGTTCATTGTCATATCCTGACGCATCGAGTATTCCTGCGTAACGACACTGAGTTTTTGTTTCAGCTGATTTTTCTGACGGGTCAGCAGCTCTCCGTTGATCCAGATTTCACCCGAAGTCGGAAGCAGGAGAGTGGAGAGCATTCCGATGGTGGTCGTTTTTCCGGCACCATTCGGTCCCAAAAGCCCAAAGAACTCGCCTGTCTCAATTTTCAGGTTCAGATCCTCGACCGCCAGAAAATGATCGTATTTTTTTGTCAGATGCTTTAATTCAATCATGGTTCCCTTCCTTCACGACAATAATCGAATAATAACTTGCCCGTTCTGGAATTTCATCGATTTTATGATAAATATGCTCCTCTGGCATACCACAATTTTCGATCATGATACCTGTCATATGCTTTTCTTTCAGGGTCGCCTTGACAAGCGGCATCTTGGAAGCTGCTTTCATCAGAACCTTGGTACCTGGAAGTTCCAGCGCCGCCTCAATATCATAAGTGGACGGAATAATATGAAGCTGTTCTGAGCGGTCAACAAGACTGTCCTGAAGCTTGGCGCTGACCGCGCAGAAGGACGGAATGCCATTGATGATTTCAGTTGCATAACCATGTGCTTTTACAATTCGATGGATATAAATATAGGTACTGTAAATCGTCGGATCTCCGAGCGTGAGGCAGGCAACATCCTTCCCCTGTTCCAGCTGCTCTATAATCTGATCCGAGGCAGCCTGGTATGCTGCATTTAAAACAGCTTTATCTTTTGTCATCGGAGTAGTGAGGTTTAAGCATTCCTTTTCATCCAGATTTTCCACGATCCCGCTGGCAATTTTATAGGAAACTGCATTTTCCTTTCCATCCGCCGGTACCGCAATCACCGGGCACTTCTGAATCGTGTCAACTGCCAGATACGTCATGAGCCGCGGATCGCCCGGACCTACTCCTACACCATATAAGGTTCCTTTTATCATAAACATTTCCTTTCTGTGAAAACTGTGAGAAATTTAAGTGTTCAACTTTTAAAATTTTTGTACGATGCCTTTTTTGCTTTTTTAATAAAGTACGAAATTAGCCTTTTTCATCGAAAAATTTAAAAGTAAAAAATTTTGTACTTTATAGTTAGTGGTTAATAAATGGCTTAGATACAAGGATTATAGCATAAAGTACAAAAATTTCAAAATGTACTTTATCTTTATACAATCACAGAATTTACTCACCGGTTTGTAGATATAAAACACATGAGGCCGGTCACGGAAATGCCCGTGGTTGACCGCACATTTCAATTTTAGGAAATAGAGATGCCGATGACAGATGACACCTTCCTTTAATGACTGATTTTTCAAGAGAAACTATATATTGCGTATGACGTCCCATAAAAAACTCCTTTTTGATAAATGAATTTGGATAATTTATGGTAATGCACTTTGCGTTAGAAATCAACTTGTCGGCACACTAGTAAAGGTGTATAGAAAATAGATTAACAATGTGGTATAGTTTAATTAATAGTAAATGAGCCGTTTTTTGAAAATTGTTATTTGAGCAGGATCTATCAGAATAATATTGTGATTATGGTGCAGGATCATTCTACATAATTTGGGAATCTGAAGATAATGTAGTCGAAGAGATGAGTGGTGGGAACAACCGCTTAGGTACGAATGACAAAGAGATAGAGGAAAATATGAAGAAGAGGAAAATTGTAACTTTATCTGTTGTAATAATTGTTATTGCATTACTGCTTGAAGCGAGTATTCTGAAATATGTCAATGACAGAAATGCATATGGAACATCGAAAGTACTTGTTGATCGTGTGATTACTGTGCTTAATAAAAATGATAAGAGCAAGAACGAACTTATTAAATCGTTAAAGGATGATTATATTATAAGGGCTAAAGCAGTGTCGTATATTATTGATGCCAATCCTGAGATAGAATGTGATGTTGATGAATTGCAGAAAATAGCGAAATTAATGGCGATTGATGAAATACATTTGTTTGATGAGCACGGGTATATTTATAGTGGTTCGGTGCCAAAGTATTTTGGTTATAATTTTTATTCTGGCGAGCAGATGGGATATTTTAAGCCAATGCTTGAAAATAAATCGTTGACAATGTGTCAGGATGTTACCCCTAATACTTCGGAAGCCAAGGAAATGATGTATGCGATCACTTGGAATGAGGATGGAACGAAGATGATTCAGGTGGGCATTGAGCCCAAAAGACTTCTCGATGAGATAAAGCAGAATACCATTTCTAATGTAGTATCGGGAATGCCAGTATATAAAGGGATGGGAATTGTTGCGGCAGATGTAGATACACAGACTATCGAGGGTGCTACAGACAGGAGTGAAATAGGAAAAAAACTTGAGGAAATAGGAATACCATCGGATCGTGTCAATAGTGATGGTGTAACTGTACTACATATCAAAGTGGATGGAAGCCATTGCAGATGTATAATTCGTCAGGATGATAAATATATTGTTGCTGTAACGGTGGAGGATTCATTTTATTTGCAAGGCAGTATTATTGCTATTTGTATAGTTGGTGCCTATATGGTATTAGCATCGTGTTGTATAACATATACATTTTCCAAAATTGCAAAAGAAAAATTGGAAAAAGAAAAGCTGATATACACATCAAATACAGATGAGCTTACCAGATGTCTTAATAGACATGCATATGAGAATGATATAAACAAGCTTAAGATTTGTGATGAGTGGGTGTACATTTCTATAGATTTAAATGGGCTGAAGCGAGTAAATGATACCTATGGTCATGTGGCAGGTGATGAGCTTATACGTGCAGCGGCTGATTGTATGAAAAATAGTTTTAATGAATATGGAAAGATTTATAGGATCGGTGGAGATGAGTTTGCTGTTATCATTACAGAGGATATAAACGAGTTTGAAAATATGATACATAGATTTAAATCCAACATAACTAACTGGCACGGTGAGTTTGTGGATTCAATGACTGTTTCATATGGATGGGTTTTCAGTACAGAGGGAAATTGGGACAGCATATACGAAATCTCCAAAGCTGCAGATGAGAGAATGTATGAGAGTAAGGAACGTTTTTATAACGAAAGTGGTGTCAATAGAAGATAGAATGGTTGAGCTTGTATGAAGATGTGGCATAGTGTTTGGAACGGTAATCAGGTGATAATACAAAAAATCACGGGGAACACATGGAAATTTAATTTTTATCCTCAAGTCCAGCTAATCCCTGAATAGTAACTGAGAGGTCATTGTATAGTATGAAGTTATATTCTATATATAGACAGAAAAATTTTATGGATGTATACTATAGTTCTATTTACTAAAAAGCAAAAGCAGGAGGAAATAATACTGTGCGCGATGTACTGCGGGAAGAAAAGAAATTTCTGCTGAATCAGGCAGAAGCTTTAAAACTCCGGAATTATCTGTCAAATGTGGTTCATACCGATTTACATAATGGATCCGATGGTTACCAGGTACGTTCTTTGTACTTTGATTCTTTGTCAAATCGGGATTTTCAGGAAAAAGAAGATGGTCTGGAGTTAAGAAGGAAGTTTCGTTTGCGGGTATATAGTCCTGATGCGGATTTTGCACTGTTTGAAATGAAGCAGAAGCAGGGACCATATCAGCGAAAGCGGTCATTAAGATTATCCAGAAAGGAAGCGCAGGCTCTCATTGAGGGTGATTATTCTGTACTTTTAAACAGTGGCAGTGAGTTTGGACAGGAATGTTATTCAATTATGGAAATGTGGGCATACCGTCCTAAAACAGTTGTAGAATATGACAGATTTGCATTTATCGCGCCAGAAAACTCTATTCGAATAACCTTTGATTCCGGAATACGGGCTAATGAAGTGAATTTTAATGTGTTTGATAGAAATCTGGTGTTAAACAGTGTAATGTCGCCTTTTGCTGTAGTGCTGGAAGTAAAATACAATGGCTTTTTGTTAAGCTATATCAAGCATATGCTTCTGCCCGTTCAGAAAAGCGAGCTTTCCGTGAGCAAATATTGTATGGCAAGACAAGTTGGCTGTAACTACAGGTTTTAGGAGGAAAGGAAATGAAAGAGACGATTTATAACCTGCTTGCCCAACAGGGGGATATGACCTGGCAGCAAATTATAATGCATATTCTGGTAAGTGCTGTTATTGGTCTGTTTATTTTTATTTCATATGTGATTTCACATAAGGGAACGATTTACAGCAAAAAATTTGGAGTAACACTGATCGTTCTGACGGTTATGACAGGAACAGTTATGACTGTCATAGGAAACAATATTGCATTGTCGCTTGGTATGGTCGGTGCATTATCTATTGTGCGTTTTCGAACTGCAATAAAAGATTCCAGAGATACTGTATATATTTTCTGGACGATTATTGTGGGAATATGCTGTGGAGTTGGAGATTATCTGGTTGCTGCAGTAGGCAGTTCTGCTATTTTTCTTATTTTTCTTATCATGGGAGCGATTCGCAGTGATAACCGTATGCTTTTGATCATCCGTGCAAAAAGAAGCCGCTGTGAAAATATAGAATCCCAGGTCTTTCGTTATTTTGGGACTGGTGTCGTTCTTCGGGTAAAAAATACGACAGAGGAAAATGCTGAGTACATTTATGAATTATCCAGAAAAATACTGGAGAAAGTTCAGAAACAGTATCCGGCTTTAACAGATGATTTCTATAACCTTGGACAAATCGAAAGTGTTAATATTGTAGCTCAAAGCGATGAGATTTATAACTGATATGAAATATAAAATAATAGGATTTATATGCTGCTTTGCGGTTATCCTGATTGCCGTTTTTGCGCCATTGTCTTATAAGGACTACCGAAAAACAGAGAGAATTCATCAGCATGAACAGGAAATTCCCCAGGAACCATGTACGGATCCTGCGGATGGCGGTCTGTGTACATATCTTCCGATTGTCAAAATTGATACAGATGGGATGGAAATCCCGGGAAGACCCATTAAGGATGATGGAAACAACCGCATTTATACACGCGCTACGGATGGGGAAACTACAATTGCTGCTCAGATGGATATAATTGGGAATGACAGCAAAGAGTACCATCATGCAAATGAAACGGCAGATGTATCTTCTGAAATCCGTATACGAATGAGAGGTAATTCCTCAAGAACGTTTGATAAGCCAAGCTATGCCATCAGACTTGTAGATAAAAAAGGGGAAAACAATCCGCTTTCCATTATGGGAATGGATGCGCACCATGAATGGGTATTATACGGTCCCTGGCTCGATAAAACAGCCATACGAAATTATATGTTTTACAATCTTGCCGGAGAAATGATGTCTTATGCGCCAAATGTAAGATTCTGCGAAGTAATTCTTAATGGTGAATATGAAGGTCTATATGTAATGACTGAAATGATAACCGGCGGAAAAGATGGCGCCAGGCTGGGACTTCGTGTAAATGCCAAGCGCAGCGCATTTTCCGGATACCTGCTTCGCCTGGATCATCAGCATGCGGGCGAAGAAGCTTTAAACAGCTTTACAACGTATACCTACAAAACCCCCTTCCTGCTGCAGATAGAATATCCCGGAAGCAGGAACAGGGATGCCAGACTGACAGAAGAAATCCGGCAGGATTTTTCAAATTTTGAAAAAACTCTGTATTCATATGATTATGACAGGGAAAAACATGGCTACACTTCTATGATAGATGTAGACAGCTTTGTAGATTACTTTATAATCAATGAGCTTTCCAGTAATGCAGATGCCGGAAACTATTCCACTTATATTTATAAGGGAACCGATAATCTGTATCGTATGTGTGTATGGGATTTTAATAATGCCTGCAATAACTATTTCGAGGAGGAACTTCCTTATACAGGATTTTTCCTGAACAACCGATTATGGTTTGAAATGCTTATCAAAGATGAGGATTTTACTGAACGGATCATCCAGCGATATCATTCCTTGCGAAAAGGTCTGTTAAGTGAGGAATCACTTTATCGTTATATCGATGAAACCCTTGATTTTATCGCACCAGCTCTTGCAAGAAACGATGCACGATGGGGAAGTGTGGAACAGCAGGCAAAGGGACTTCTGGTTCCGGTATCGAGAAATCTTGACAGCAGATCTGCCGCTGAAGGACAGTTAAAAGGTTACTTGCGAAACAGAGGAAAATGGCTGGATGAAAACATTGAGACTCTGCGTCAGTATTCAGCATCCTCCCGTGTAAAGCAGTATAATGAGGTTAATGATTAAAATATGAAACGATTTATTATCAGTATATCTGCCATCATTCTGCTTGTATTTATTGGATTTATAGCTGTGTTTTATGGCGGATTTTATGTAGACTCAGGCCGGGACAATCATGTAAACACATTTGTCCGGACTGAGAATAAAGAGATCCTTATAAAGGACAAAGATAAGTGGAAACCATTTGAAGTCAGAGGAATTGACATGGGAAGCGGTATTCCAGGTGAATGGTCTACCGATTATGCGATCACCAAAGAAACCTATCTGCGCTGGTTTCAGCTGATCCAGGAAGCAGGAGCAAATACGCTGAGAGTCTATTCTGTCCAGAATCCGTCTTTTTATAAAGCGTTCTATGAATACAATTCCCAACATGAGGAGCCGTTATATTTACTTCAGGGAATCTGGGTAAATGATTATATACAGAACTCCCGAGTGGATGCATATGCCGACTCCTTTGCAGGAAAGCTTCTGGATAATTGCCTGGTCACTGTAGATGTGATCCATGGAAAACGACTGATCATCAATAATGATGCAGATACAAGTACAGGACTTTATTTACACGATGTCTCGAAATGGGTGCTGGGATATATTATCGGAAATGGATGGGAAGATACAACCGTTGCATATACAGATGAGAAATATCCGGATATGGAACCGTATAAAGGAACCTATCTTACTGCTTCAAAAGATGCCTCTGCCTTTGAATCCCTGCTTGCAGAAACAGGTGACAGGATGCTGTACTATGAATCAACAAGATATGATGAGCAGCGTCTGATCTCCTTTTCCAGTGGAAATGCAACAGATCCCTTTGATTATCCTAAAGAGATTGCAGAATATTTCCGAAAATGTGCCCGGATCGACGCAGAACATATAACTGCAACTGATAAATTTATATCAGGTCAGTTTGCCAGCTACAGTGCATCTCCATATGATCAGGATTACCTTTCCTGTATGGAATACACAACATGGAACAGTTTGTCTGATAAAAAGATTGACTTTAGTGACTGTATCACTCCTGACGGAAAACGGAATACTTATCGGGCATATTTAAGACTTTTAAACGAACACCATACAATGCCGGTTTTGGCTGTTGAATTTGGTGCAGCCACAGGACGAGGTGAGATTCAGGAGAATCAGGTGACCAGCAGAGGACTTGGATACTATTCTGAAAAAGAACAGGGAAAGATTCTGGTAGATTGTTATGAAGACATTATGGCTGCCGGACTTTCCGGAGGCTGTGTCTATTCCTGGCAGGATGAATGGTTCAAGCATACCTGGAATACCATGTATGCTGTAGATTTAAGCCGTAATATTTACTGGGAAGATGCTCAGACAAATGACCAGCATTTTGGCTTGCTGGCATTTGACTGTGGGGAAAAAGAAAGTGTTTGTTACGTGGACGGGGATACTTCCGAATGGACGGATAAAGATATGGTGATCCAATATGAAGACGGCTCTTTCATCAGTGTGAAGTATGATGCCTCCGATGTTTATTTATATCTCCATAAAAAGGGCTTTGATCTGGAAAATGACACGCTGTATGTTCCGGTTGATACGACCCCTAAAACAGGCAGTACCCGTATGGAAAATTGTACAGCAGAATTTGAAAGACCTACAGATTTTGTACTGATCTTAAATGGAAAAGATAATACTCGTCTGTTGGTTCAGGATCGTTATAATCCCATTCATGCCAATTATGAGGAAGATATTACAGGAGAAGATTCTTATATTGATCCACCGGCTCGGGATAGCGCTGTATTCGAAAACATCTGCATGGTATTACGGGATGTTATTGGTCAGTATCAGGATGCTGCCACACCGTTAAGAACTTTTGAAAGTGGAAAGCTGTATTATGGTAATGGAAATCCATCTGCATCTGATTATGATTCCAGAGCAGATTTTATCTGTAACGGAGATGATGTGGAAATTAGAATCCCATGGCAGCTGCTGAATTTTTCTGATCCGTCCCGAATGCAGATTCATGATGATTATTATGACGGAAATTATGGCATAGAAGCAGTGGGGATCAAAGAGATGTTTATAGGTCTTGGCAGAGAAGGAAATACAATCGAGATGGGACGACTTAAACTGAAAGGATGGGAAAATACAGTATCTTACCATGAAAGATTAAAAGAAGCATACCAGGTTCTGAAGACATACTGGACAGGAAAGGGACACGAATGATAGCACAATTTGTGATTGTTTTTTATTTTATTGTCTGTGTGGGGATTATTCTGTTTAACTGCTTCACAGAGATAATTTCAAGATATCGTTCCTGTGTTCTGAAAAGGAGGGAACAACGATATTGCGAAGAATACAGACAGCTGTTTTTAGATAATATAACGGAAAATAAAAAGCAGGAAAAAAGGCTGGTTAAAGAGCTCCAGTCAACCAGTAGACTTCTGACGTTCAGTGAAGCATTATATAAAGTTGAAAACAGTATGCCGGAACAATTCCAGCAGGGAATCGCATCTGTAAGTCGGCTGATGGAAGAACTGATCCCGGTTTATAAAAGAAAATCGGATATGGAAAAGGCCTGCTTGGCTTATGTATTTGCCATATTTCATATGACGAAATTCCAGGCTAAGGAAATTGTTTTCCCATTTCTTTTTGACCTGCTTGGAAATAAAAGTCTCTATTGCAGAGAGAATGCTTTGCGGGCGTTATACAGTTCAGAAGATATACACGCAGTTATGCAGGCATTGGAATTCCTGAATGCAAATGAACAGCTGCTTCCGCATAAAAAAATACTTGCAGATGGACTTCTTTCCTTCGATAAAAAAGAAGAACTGATACCACTCCTTTGGGAAAAATTGAGTGAATTTCATCCAAGGATGCAGGTAAACCTGTTGGATTATATTCGATATGCATCGTCAAACTGGAAGGATGAAATGCTGTCTATGTTGGAAACAAGCCAGGATATGGAAATTCAGATCGCATGTGTCCGCTATTTTGGCAGATATCAGGATGAAAGAAGTGTTTCTTTTTTGCTTCATCACGCCAAAGAAGAAAAGGAAGGGAGCTGGGAATTGCAGAATGCCTGTATTTCCGCTCTTGCTATGTATCCCGGACCGCAGACACTGGAAATTTTGAAAAAAGAGATTTCCAGTAAAAACTGGTATGTCCGGCATAATGCTGCAAAAAGCCTTGCAGTTCTGAATACAGATAGGGACGCATTAGCTGATATTTTACAGGGAAATGACCGCTATGCAAAAGAAATGTTAGAGTACCAGTTGGATGCAGCAAAAGCACAAAGGAGGGCGGGTTTATGACCGATGCATTTCGTTTTTTTCTGGAATGTGTCAATCTGTTTTTTATTATATATCTGATTGGATATTCCAGCTTTTTGTTTTTGTCGGTTGTAGCAGGAGCAATTGAACTGTACAAATCATACCGCCTTGAACAGCTGCACAATAAACTGTGGCAAAGCTATTACATACCGGTTTCCATTCTTGTTCCAGCTTATAACGAGGAGGTCACGGTGAAGGACACAGTTACTTCACTTCTCAACCTGGATTATAAACTATATGAAATTATAGTGATAGATGATGGTTCTAAAGACAAAACATCTCAGGTCCTGATTGATGCATTTCATATGGAGCGAGTGGCGCGCCCGATCCGTCATCTAATCCAATGTCAGCCCGAGGAAGATGTTTATGAATGCCCGAACCAGAAAGTACCCATTACTTTGATCCGCAAGAAGAACGGCGGAAAAGCAGACAGCCTAAATGCCGGAATCAATGCAGCCAGGTATCCTTGGTTTATCTGCATGGATGCGGACTCTATTTTACAGCATGATTCGCTGGAGAAAATCGTTCGTCCGGTTCTGGAGGACGAAAATGTAATAGCCGTTGGTGGAAGTGTCCGTCCAGCCAATGGTGTTGTCATAAAAAAAGGTCATGTGATAAAATATAGGCTGCCTAGAAATATAATAGCAAGAATGCAATCCCTGGAATATGACCGTTCTTTTCTGGCAGCACGTATCCTGTTGGATAAAATCAATGCAAACATGATCATATCCGGAGCTTTTGGATTATTTGAGAAAAAAACAGTGATTGCCGTAGGCGGATATGACAGCAGTACAATGGGCGAGGATATGGAACTGGTAGTCAGACTTCATGAATTCAGCCGCATGAATCGTAAGCCATATAAGATTGATTTTTCACAGGATGCCATCTGCTGGTCGCAAACACCGGAAAAATTAAGTGAATTGGGCAAGCAGCGGAAAAGATGGCAGAGGGGATTGTTCCAGTGTATGTGGGGACACCGTAAAATGCTGGCAAACCCACGGTACGGAGCTGTAGGACTTTTATCCTATATTTATTTTCTGTTTTACGAATTATTGTCACCATTTATTGAACTTTTTGGTATACTTACAATGGTTTTATCTGTGATGATGGATATGCTGAATGTGAAATTTATGCTGGCATTTCTTGCCTGCTATGCCCTGTATGGTATTTTACTCACATTAACTGCATATTTTTCAAGAATCTATACCATTGACCAGAGGCTTTCTTTTCGAGAACTGATCCTTGCTATTACTGCTTGTTTTTTTGAAACAACTTTTCTCCGCTTTTATTTGGCATTTGTCCGTGTGACTGCATTTGTGGGATACAAGAAGAACAAACTGAACTGGGGTAAACTGGAAAGAAAGAAAATGAACGGAATATAATTTTATTACTATGTCAATTTAGATTGATCGAAACGACGGGAGGAATTGCGTCCTATGTCACATTATTTAAATAATCCATGTTACATAAAGAAGAACAGAAAAAGAGAAGAAGAATAGAGGAATAAAAGAAGAGAAAAAGGAATGATGCAGACATGTTGAGCGCAGGCTCAATGTGGCTGCATTTTTTTCTTGTTTTTTTATAAAATCCTATTGACAAAATGATTCAGAAGCACTAATATGATATCATAACATTATATAATGATATATAATCAATCGATTGAAGAGGAATTCGACTAAAGGAACTGAGGAAATGATGGTAATATGGATTGGGGACAATGTATGTGATAAGTACATCCATTTAAAAACCATGTTTCCTGGGGGGAAGGCGCTGAATTTTGCAGCGTATGCCGGAATGCTTGGAGCAGATGCCGCATATTATTTTAATCCGTTTGAATATGATAAGAAAAATGTACGGAATTTAAAAATGTATATGCAGTGACGAAGATAAACAGAGGGAGGAGCAGCTATGCGGTTTGCAGCGGTAGGATTCACCTGCATTGATGTATACAAAAACTTAAATATCAGTTACCCGACAGGCAATGGAATCGATCTAATGTTTAATCTGATGGATTTGGTTCCCGAGCTTGTGCCGTCCGTGGTGACGGCGATTGGAGATGATGCCTATGGACAGTCTATGCTGGAAGCGTGTCAGAAAAGGAAGGTAGATACCGGACATGTTACCATTGTTCCCGGGGGACAGACGGCAGTGATAGAGATGCTGTTAAATGGCAGAGACCGGGTGCATCACAGGGCGGAAAAAGGAGTCATGATTCCATATCAGCCAACGGGAGAGGATATGGATTTTATCCGGACACAGGATTACATTCATACCGATCTTTCGTGGAATGTGACAGGATTGCTGAAGGACATGAGAAGCAAGGGAACGAAGATCTATTTTGATTTTTCCAAGCGGTATCGGCATGAGGATGTTCCGACCATTCTAAAAAATATCAATTATGGTATTTTTTCATTTGAAGAGGAGACCGAGGAGGTAAGAGAGCTTTTGCGGATGGGCTGTTCCATGGGAGCCGAGGTGCTGCTTGCCACGTTTGGGGAAGGAGGCTCTCTGGCTTTTGACGGAACAGAGTTTTATCGACAGCCGTGCATACCGGCACCGAAGCTGGTGAATACCGTAGGCGCGGGAGATTCCTATGGCGCCGGCTTTATGAGCGGAGTTCTTCGGGGCAGGAGCATACCGGAATGTATGCTTTCCGGCGCGAAAAAGGCTGCTGAGATTGTTAGTATATTTGAACCTTATCATGTGTAAAAGAAGCTTTGGAGAGAAAGGAGTTGTCGTTTCGTGATTATTGATGTACATGTACACCCGGTGTTATTTGGTCCGATCTGTACAGATTCGGACAGGGTGAATTTCAGAAAGAAGGCGTTTGGCCTGTACAAATCATCTCCTGTGCCCATGGAGCAGGTCATGGCTGTGATGGATCATGCCGGAGTGGATCGGGCGGTAATTCTTGCGGAAGATTATTCTGCATCGATGGGACAGCCGATTGTGTCAAACGAAGAAGTAAAGAGGATCGTAGAATTGTTTCCGGAACGCTTTATCGGCTTTGCCAGTGTCGATCCGCGAGAGGAATGTGCGGCAGAAAAACTGAAGGACGCGTTTGAAAAGCTGAATTTGATGGGTCTGAAGCTGAATTTATCCCATTTAAATATGTATCCGGATGACAGACGGTTAAAACCGTTATTAGATCTGTGCACAAAGTATGACAAGCCGGTGCTGTTTCACAGCGGCTTCAGCTGGGAACCGGATTCCCCGTCAAAATATACACGTCCGATTTTGTTTGAAGATATCGCCGTGGAATATCCGACGCTTCGGTTCTGCCTGTCGCATCTGGGATGGCCCTGGGTGGATGAGCTGTGCATGCTGTTGTTAAAGTATCCCAATGTTTATACAGATACGGCGACGGTATTTATGGACAGCCCCAAAAACTATTATGAACAGATTTTCTTGAAAAATATGGCTCCGGGATGGCTGCAGAATAATCTGATGGATAAGGTGATGTATGGATCCAACCTCCCCAGATTTCGCCAGGTCAGAACAAAGGACGGTCTGGAAAAACTGAATCTTCGTCCGGATGTGCTGAAAAAAATCCTGGGAGAGAATGCGGAAGTGTTTCTGGGAATGAAAGGAAGAGGCTATGATTATTAAATCTTATACGCATGAAATTGCCAGCAGACAGGAATTTGAAATGGTAAAAATCACAGATCAGGTGCAAAAGGACGTGGCTGCCAGCGGAATCACAGCAGGAGTTGTTTTTGTCATATCCATGCACACGACTACGGCGATTATGATAAATGAAAGCCTTCCCTGTGTGGAAAAGGACATTGAACTGACGCTGGAACGGTTGATACCAACAGACGGAGATTACGTGCATACCCATATGCTCCCAAGCTATGGAACCTGCAGCGGAAATGCCCCGGGACATTTGAAGTCAATGCTTTGCGGAAATCATTGTGTGCTTCCGGTAATGGATGGAAAAGTAGCGGGCGGAAGTGCCCAGGATATTTATTTTGTGGAGTTCGATGGACTGAAGATAAGAAAATATACGGTTCAGATCATGGGAGAATAACCTGATTTTTCCTGTAACAGAGAATAGCGCCCTGCTTTGCCAAAGTGAGGCGCTATTCTTCTGCATCGAATTCGATGCCAGTGTGTGCACACGATTATAAGTGCTCACCAAAGCAATGTATTCTTTATCAAAAACGAAACATGGATGCTTGTACTTTCTGTAAAGGTTTGCGAAGAAAGGAACGGCATTATATTTGACTAAGAGAAGGTCACTTTACATCCCTCAAAATGGGTAAAGCGACCTTTAACATCAATTATGCGACGGGGGACAGCTCGGCTTCTGGAACAAACAAGACGGCAGAAACAGAGCAGGCCACACAGGCTGTTACGCAGGCAGCTTCTCAGCAGACCAGCACG
>ERZ772900.804-NODE-804-length-31884-cov-8.001320_pt1 | contig 31884 bp, 32 predicted proteins | sample MGYA00512124_ERZ772900 | MGnify/ENA primary metagenome ERZ772900 (study PRJEB29015, sample SAMEA2737716) | human gut metagenome | biome: human gut; feature: human-associated habitat; material: faeces | place: China | collected 2012 ... | reverse complement strand
CTTGAACTAGGAAAACCGATGGCATAGACTATAAGCAGTCGAGGTCATCGGTTTTATTTGCATGGGTGTTGATACCATCTCTGGAGATAATGTTACCTCTGGTGGTGACATTTATTCCTTTTCCCTCAGTCTTACGGCATTTCTGGCACTTCTACGTCTTTCGTCCTCCAAAGCAGCATAATGCTTCTTGGTTGTATTGACATCGGAGTGGCCTAAAACGTCAGCGACCAGATAGATATCACCGGTTTCACGGTAGAGATTGGTACCATAGGTACTGCGGAGCTTGTGCGGGGTGATTTTCTTTAAGGGTGTTACAATTTTAGCGTATTTTTTTACCAGGTTTTCTACGCTTCTTACATTCATACGTTTTCGCTGCATAGACAGGAAGAGGGCATTTTCACTGCCGGGCTCCGGATCAATCTGTTGACGTTCTGCAAGATAATCATTCAAAGCATCTTCCACCTCAGCACCGAAGTAAACGGTAACCTCTTTCCCGCCTTTTCGGTGGATGTGGATACCGCCATTTTTGAAATCCACATCATGAATATCCAGCCCCACACATTCAGACACACGGATACCAGTGCCCAGAAGAAGCGTTAAAAGAGCCAGATCTCGGACTTTGGTCCGGTCATGATATGCTTTCTGGCGGTCGGTCAGGCTCTCCCCCTGTTCCACCTCGTCTAAAAGCATGGCAACCTCATCGATATCCAGACGGATGATCTCTTTATCATGAAGCTTCGGCAGCCGGACCAGAGCAGCTGGATTGGTCTTGATTTTTTCTACACGGAAAAAGTAGTTGTAAAAGCTTTTTAAAGAGGATATTTTACGCATGATTCCCCGTTCTTTGTTGATCACTTCTTTATTATTTTCATTGAACCGGTATTTTAAATATTCCATGTATTCTTCCAGATCCGTAACAGTCAGTTGATCCAGATGTTCTAATCGGAAATCCATACGATCCATCTTAGAGAAGACCGGATTTTCCTTTTTTAAAAAATCGAAAAATACAGACAGATCATAAGCATAAGCAATTCTGGTGCGGGTAGAAGTCCGGGGTTCGATTCCACGAAAATATTCCGTACAGAAAGGCGGTAATTCCTTTAACATGGTTCTTAATTTCTGAATGTTCTCGATATCCTTCTGTTCATAGTATGGTAAATTAGACATAACTAACGATACCTTCTTTCCATAACAATATTAGAAAAAAAATTAATTCTTTTCAATTCTGTGAGAGTTCTAGTCAGGGTGGAAAAACGGTTATTTATGCTCAATATCTGGCCATCCATCGATATGTCCTTCAATTACCGCACGGAATAGACGGTCTTTGACTCCCGGATTTTCCATATTTAAGGTGTGGATCAGAGTTTTCACATATTCCCGGCGGGTATGTCCATCCATGGGACAGGGATTCTTACAGACCGGAAGCTGGTATTTGTTACGAAATCCTTTGACATCAGCTTCTGAGACGAACATCAATGGCCGGATCACCGTCAGATCTGTCCGGTCTAAATGGGTCACAGGAGAGAAAGCGTAAAAACGGCCTTCATAAAGCAGGGACATCATGGCAGTCTCGATCAGATCATCCTTGTGATGGGCGTAGGCAATCTTATTACATCCCATTTCCAAGGCTTTCTGATTGAGTGCGCCTTTCCGAAGTTTGGCGCAGAGAGAACAGGGATTGGTTTCTTTCCGGATATCGAAGAGAATTTTCCCAATCTCTGTAGGAACAATCTCATAAGAGACCTGAAATTCCTGGCATAACGCTTTGATTGGTTCCAGATCCATGGTATCGATCCCCATGTCCACGGTAATGGCAGATAAAGAAAACTGTTTTGGATAAAATCTTTGTAAATAAGCCAGTCCCCATAAAAGCGTAAGGCTGTCTTTGCCGCCGGAGATTCCAATGGCAATATGATCCCCTTCTTCGATCATGTGATACTGGTCAATAGCCTGCCGAACCAGGCTTAATAATCGTTGTAATTTCATATGAGCATACCCTTCTAAAACAACGCCCTATAAAGGGGCATGGATTCTAAAGAAAAATGAGATGATCGGCAGGTAAATCATCAAGATACCTGAAGCACCGATATCAAGTATATCAGAAAAATGAAAAGACGGCAAGAAACGTTATATGTGGATTCTAGTTCGTTATTTTCGGACTCTATTTCGCCTTGAAAAAACAGATTTTGCTATCTATAATCATAAACAGGTAGTAAGATCAGTACAGTAAGTGCGCGGATATACGAAGCAGTAAAAAAATCTACAGATTAAATCCCAAAAATCGGAGGAATAAATACATGGAAATTACATCAGCAGTGGATCTTATTGTATTTGCAGGTCAGTCAAATATGGCAGGCCGGGGGGACGCAGAGGATGCGCCGGAATGTCTTCCGGGAGCCGGATATGAATATAAAGCGGTCAGCGCGCCAGAAGATTTAATTCCAATTCAAGAGCCATTTGGTCTCCATGAAGACCGGGCAAATGGACTTTCAGACTGGACAGAAGATGGAGGTACGAAACGTTCCGGAAGTATGGTGACGGCTCTGGTCAATGAGTATTACCGTCAGACAGGCCACGTGGTCATTGGAGTGTCAGCTTCCAAGGGTGGAACTTCTACAGAGCAGTGGAAGAAATCCTATATTTCCGATGCAGTCAGTCGCCTGGAGAGCGCCAAGTGCTATCTTTCCGACCATCAGATTGCGGTACGGGACATCTATGTAGTGTGGTGTCAGGGAGAGACCGATGGAGATCATCAGGTGACGAAGGAAATTTATAAGAAAAATACCCAGGAATTGATGGAACAATTCAAAAAATCTGGCGCTTCCCATGTTTTCCTTGTTCAGATCGGGCATTTCAACTATCTGCTTCATGGTGAAAAAGGAAAAGCATGGGATAAACGTTATGAAGTCATCCGTCTGGCCCAGGAAGAACTGTGCCGGGAAAATGGCTTTTTTACGTTAGCCGCCAGTTTTGAACCATATTTAACATTGATGCGGGATTCCTACCATTATTTCCAGCGGGCCTATGATGAAGTTGGAACTGCCTGTGGAAAGATTATGGCAGAATATAAAGCTTAATTTAAGACTTAATTTCGCTTGCAAATCCAGTTTTCATGCGGTCAGTCAAGCAAGTGAGCAGATCGAAGGAACCGTTATTATTTTGCTAATAATTCATCAGCCAGTGCTTCCATAGAAGCCACATCCGCGTCTTTCATGGTAGATTTGATGGAAACGGTTTTTTCACAGATATCCAGGCTCTTCATGGTATCCAGGATTGCTTTCATGGATTTTGCAGCACATGGAGCCCAGGAACCATTTTCAATCAGGGCAACCGCACGTTTCTGGAATGCTTTGTGGGACAGACGGTTTAAGAAATCTTCCATTGGAGGGAATACGCCTGCGTCGTAAGAAGCAGCAGCCAGCACCAGTTTGCTGTAGCGGAATGCATTGGAAACAGCCTCTGCCATGTCATCGCGGGTTAAGTCGGTAAATACAACATCAGCACCTTTGGATTTTAAGATCTCCACCATTTTTTCTGCAGCAGCCCTGGTGTTGCCGTGGATGGAAGCGCAGGCAACCAGCACGCCATCTTCTTCAGGTGTATAGCTGCTCCAGGTCATGTATTTGTCAATGTAAAAACCAAGATTTTCTTTCAAAACAGGACCATGAAGCGGGCAGATGGTCTGAATGTCCAATGTAGCAGCTTTCTTTAAAAGAGTCTGCACCGGAGTACCATATTTACCAACGATGTTGATATAATATCTTCTTGCTTCGTCGGTCCATTCATCGTCATAGCAGAGAGCGCCGAATTTACCAAAACCGTCTGCGGAGAACAGCACTTTCTCGGTCTCCTCGTATTCGACCATGACCTCTGGCCAATGGACCATAGGAGCCATGAAGAATTTCAGTTTATGGGAGCCCAGCTCCAGTTCACTTCCTTCTGCTACAGTGATGCAGCGGTCATTCAAATTGGCGATATCGAAAAATTGAGGAAGCATTGCTTTTGCCTTGGCGCTTAACACCAGTTTCATCTGAGGAAAATGATCTGCCAGACGCTTAATATTCGCTGCGTGATCTGGCTCTAAGTGGGAGATCACCAAATAATCTGGAGTACGGCCAGCTAAAACTGTCTCCAGATTTGCCATCCATTCATCACCCTTTCTGGCATCAATGGTATCCATAACCGCAATTTTCTCGTCCAGGATTACATAGGAATTATAGGAAACGCCGTGAGGAATCTGATACTGGCTCTCAAACAGATCCAGAGTCGTATCATCCGCACCGATATACTTAATAGAATCAGAAATCACAACATTGCTCATGGAAAAATCCTCCTTGAATGGTAAAATATAGGAATAGTTACTATTTTCTTTTAAATTTTATTATAGCACGAAAATAGTTCAGTGTAAATAAGAAACTGCAAACGGCAAAAATCATCGACACATCATGGGAAAAGCGTTATACTGGCAGTAATGAAAAAGCATACAGGTGGATACTATGACATTTCAACAATTAAAATATGTGATAACGGTAGCGGAAACAGGAACCATCACCGAGGCAGCAGGTAAACTTTACGTGTCTCAGCCGAGCCTTACAAAAGCAATCCATGAGCTGGAAAAAGAAATGAACATCGTGATCTTTAACCGGACAAACAAGGGAATCAGTTTATCCAGGGAGGGCGATGAGTTCCTGGGTTATGCCAGACAGGTCTTGGATCAGGCGGCGATTCTGGAGGATAAATACAAGGGAGGTCATGGTGGGAAAAAGAAATTCTGTGTGTCCACACAGCATTATTCCTTTGCGGTCAATGCATTTGTAGATCTGATCAAGCAGTATGGACAGGATGAGTATGATTTCAGTCTGCGAGAGACCCAGACATATGAGATCATTGAAGATGTGGCCAGAATGCGTAGTGAGATTGGTATTCTGTTTCTGAATGATTTCAATGAGGTAGTGATGGACAAGATTTTAAAATCCCATGACCTGGAATTCCATCTGCTCTTCATTGCAAAACCTCATGTATTTATCAGCAGAAATCATCCACTGGCGGGAAGAGAGATCATTACCAATGAAGAACTGGAACAGTATCCATATCTTTCTTATGAACAGGGCGAACACAATTCCTTCTATTTCTCCGAAGAGATATTTTCTCCATTTGAACGAAAAAAGAACATCCGGGTCCGCGACCGGGCGACATTATTTAACCTGCTGATCGGTCTTAACGGATACACGGTGTGCAGTGGTGTGATTGATGAGAAATTAAATGGCAAAGACATTATAGCAGTGCCGTTAGCCCAGGAAAGTAATATGCGGATCGGTTATATTTCCCACAGGAAAGGTATGATCAGCCGGGTGGGAAACTCTTATTTAGAGGCATTGGACCAGTATCTCCAATAGCTTGTAACGATCCAGCACCTTCATAAGTACAATCATTTTGACATTTATAGAGTGGCTTGCCATAACTTAAAGCTATGGCTAACCGCTCTTTTTCTGTATTTTTCAAAAATCGTTTCTTCCTATATAATAACGACAGATTCACCGATAGAGAAAAATTATGAAGATACATGGAGGAAATAAATATGAGCAAATTGCAGACACCATTCCGTTATGATTTTGTAGGAAGCTTTTTAAGACCGGAGAAATTAAAGAAAGCAAGAAGACAGTTCGATGAGGGAGCTATTGACTATGCTGCATTAAAAGTAGTTGAGGATGAATGCATCCGGGAACTGGCAGCGAAGATCAAAGCGCTTGGTTACCATGTGATCACGGATGGCGAGTTCCGCAGAGCCACCTGGCATCTGGATTTCATGTGGGGATTTGATGGTGTTGGTCATGCACCGACCAAGACAGGACTGCCATTTCACGGAGAGGCAGCGATGGTTGATGACACTTATATCATAGGAAAAATCGACCTGACAAAAGAGCATCCGTTTATCGATCATTTCCGTTTCGTCAAAGCCCTGGAAGATGAAAATACGGTGGCAAAACAGACCATGCCGGCACCAGCCCAGATGCTTGCCCAGTTCACCATGCCATTTAACCGGGAACACACGGAGAAAGTTTACGCAAGTGATGAAGAACTGGCAGATGATATCGTAGCGGTATATGGAAAGGTGATCGATCAGCTTTATGCAGCAGGCTGCAGAAATATCCAGTTAGATGACTGCACATGGGGAATGTTCGCAGATAAGATCGGACATATCCTTTATGGAACCACCAGAGAGGGTCTGATCGAAGTCCAGGAATCCCATAAGGACATCAACAACCGTGTGATCGCCAATGCGCCGAAGGATATGATCATCAACACCCATGTCTGCCGCGGCAATTTCCACTCCACCTACGCAAGCGAGGGCGCTTATGACTCCGTAGCGGATATCCTGTTCGGAGAGGAACATGTCAATGCCTACTTCTTAGAGTATGACGATGAACGTTCTGGCTGTTTTGCTCCGCTTGCTAAAGTGTCCGGTGAGAAAAAGGTGGTTCTGGGTCTGATCACCACCAAATCCCCGGTTCTGGAGGACAAGCAGGTGGTCATTAGCCGGATCTATGAAGCGGCAAAATACGTTCCACTGGATCGTCTGTATTTAAGCCCGCAGTGTGGATTCGCCTCCTGCGAGATCGGCAACAAGCTGACAGAAGAGGAGCAGTGGGCGAAGATGAGACTGGTGAAAGAAGTAGCAGAAGAAGTCTGGGGCAGATAAAAACCAGATTAAGATCACGAAATATATCAAAAATTTTATAGGCTTGTCTACTTAGAGTATTATGTTCAAAAGTAGACAAGTTTTTTTATGAGAATGTTCATTCACCCAAGGCGCTGCAATTAGTTAATATCCAAATCTGAAGCATGGTGATAACAGATCCGGAGGAGAGAATAAAAGAAGTTCTCTCTTCTTGATTTTTTGTTTGACAAATACAGAAAGAAGTTCTATGATAAAGGTATCAAATGATACTATAATGGAGGGTGTAAATTTGGCAGATGAGACAAAATCACGAATTGAAAGTGAGTTAGAGGTCAAAACATACATACAAAAGTTAAAATTTGCACTTGATCATGGAGCAAGGATTAATTTTCAGGTAAGAAGACTTGTTGATAAAAAACGTGAGGAAAGATATACAAATCAGTATACAGTCAATGCATTATTTCCAAACGAAAATCTTGAAGATGCATTGAGACGTGAGTTATTAAAGTTATCTGTTGATGATTATATACGTACAGTAAAAGATCTACGTTTTCTAAAGAGAAGCGAAATGCGGGAATTTGGCAAGGTTTATAATGGAACGGAAGATGTATATATTAAAATAAGAGTAGAGTTATTAGGAATGTATGGGAACACAACAACATTTGTGATGTCATTTCATTTCGCTGAAAAACCATTTACACCTGAAATGTTCCCATATAGAAAGAATTAGGAGGTGTTTTCATGGATATGAAAGTGGTAAAGAGTGAAAAAAAATTGTGTCCATGTTGTATGGAAGAACACGAAGTAAAGACAATTCTTATGAAGGAACAAGCCACATTTAAAAACAGCAAACTTGAATATGAGGCATTATACTGGTATTGTGATGCAACAGATGAGTTATATATGGATGAACGGCAGATGAAAGAGAACGATATCTGTTTAAAAGATGCATACAGAAAAAAAGAAGGTCTCTTAACATCTGGCCAGATCCGGGACATTCGGGCAAAGTATGGCATCAGTCAGGGGGATTTATGCTTGCTGCTTGGCTGGGGAGGTAAAACAATCACCCGATATGAAAGCCATCAAGTACAGGATAAAGCCCATAATACGATTTTAAAAAAAATTGGTAATGATCCAGAATGGTTTTTGTCATTGCTCAATGATGCAAAAGAAAATTTGTCTCCAGAATCCTATCAAAAATATTTAAAAGCGGCAACTGTTCTATTTGAAAAAGATCAAGACTGTTATTTAAGAAAGGCAATCTCAGCTAATTATGTAAAATATCAGGGAAATTCATTATTTCAAGGTAACACGGAACTTTCTCTTGATAAAGTGGTAGATGTAATTAGATATTTTGCAGCTTCACTGAAGGTTACAAATTTATATAAAGTAAAGCTTATGAAATTAATGTGGTACGCAGATGCTTTATCTTATAAAAAGAGAGGCTTTGCAATTACTGGGTTAGTATATCAAGCACTGCCAATGGGGGCTGTTCCTGTAGGGCATAATTCGATTATTGATTTAAAAGATGTTCCTTGCGAAGAAGTTGATATGGGTGAAACCAACGCATATCATTTTTTATTAAACGGTGAACAAAAGTTTTTGTCACTTTCAAATGAGGATATAAAAATTTTGGATATTGTAATAGAAAAAATCGGAACGATGAGTACAAATGAAATCGTCGATTTTATGCATAAAGAACAGGCATACTTGCAAACATCGCTTAGAGATATTATATCATTTCAATATGCCGAAAATTTACAGATATAAATGGGATAAAGTACAGCCATTGATTGTATAAAATAGAAAAAATTATAGAAGGAAAAAGTATGGTAATAACGACTTTATGCTACATCGAACACAACAATCAGTATTTGATGCTTCACCGCGTCAAAAAACACCATGATATGAACGAAGGCAAATGGATCGGAGTTGGCGGTCATGTAGAAGAGCAGGAAACACCGGAAGAGTGTCTGGTTCGGGAAGTGAAGGAGGAGACTGGTTTAACACTGACGTCTTATCAACTTCGCGGTCTGGTAACATTTTTAAACAGTCAATACGAATCCGAACTGATGTGCGTATATACGGCGGACGGATATAGCGGTGAATTGATGGAATGTAATGAGGGAAATCTCTGCTGGGTTGATAAAGCTATGGTGCCGCAGCTTCCCACCTGGGAGGGAGACCGGGTGTTTCTTGATCTTCTGCTTTCTGGAGAAGAGAGGTTTTTCTCTATTAAGTTGAGGTATGACGGGGAAAAACTTGTAGAGAAGAAGATTCAATTGTATCGTGAAAAATACCATAAAGAAGATACAAAGTCCCAGATGCGCAGGTGAACAGATATGAAAAATATCCATAGCATTGAATTTTGTACCGGAAGCAAGGAAGAATTGCTTCCCGGTTTTGAAAAAGATTTTCCGTATATCGCTTCAAGGGCAGAACTTGACAAGTATATAGGGTGTTATGTACCGTGGCACTGGCACAGGACAGTGGAACTTTTTTATATGGAAAGCGGCAGCATTGAATATGATACGCCAGGAGGAAAAATATTGTTTCCGGCTGGAAGCGGCGGCATGATAAATCCTAATATACTCCATATGACAAAAGCAATATCGCAGAGAGAAAAGAATATCCAGCTACTTCATATTTTCGATGTTTCCTTACTTGCCGGAGAACAGGGAAGCAGGATTGAACAAAAATATATTGCGCCTGTCATAACAGCCCCGCAGATTGAGGTAATCCCGCTTTTTCCGGGCAATCCAGAAGAAGAAAGGATTTTGAAACTGCTTGCTGCCTCATTTCGTTTATCCAGTGATGAATTTGGCTATGAAATAAAACTGCGGGAAGCCCTAACGGAAATATGGCTCATGCTTTTTGAACTCTCTCGTCCTATGCGTGAAAAGAAAAGGGAACATAACAAAAGCAATGATAAAATAAAACTGATGATGATATACATTCATGAACATTACAGAGAAAAAATATCTATTCCGGAACTTGCTGCGGCAGCATATCTAAGCGAAAGGGAGTGTTATAGAGTGTTCCATGACTGTCTACACATGACACCCATAGAGTATATAACAACTTATCGTCTACAAATTGCCTGTCAGATGTTGGCAAAGGGGCAGGAACCTATTACCGTTATCAGCCATGAGTGCGGTTTAGGGAGCAGCAGTTATTTTGGAAAAGTTTTTCGGGAATATGCATATTGTTCACCTACAGAATATAGAAAAAAATGGCAGAATAGTGATATGTAATGGCGGAAAAGAAATATTTTTCCTATGTCTTTTGCATTATAATGATACCTGTAAAGTAAATCAGCAATTTATAGGAGGTGAACGCAAAGTGATAAAACTAAACATTCTGAACATGAAAAATTTTTTAGATACTGTCAATGCCTGCATTGGCAAAGTATATATGCTCTGCCCGAACGGTAAAAAACAAAACATTAATGGGGAAGAAAAGATACAGGACAGTTTGTGGCGACAATACTTCCAAAACAAAAACTGTCTGTGTCTTATTTTAGAAATTCCGAATCCAACGGACTATATGAACATTGTTTCGTACTATGCAGGGGATTGCTGATTTGTCTGCAAATATTTCATTATAAAGGGCCGGGCGTTTTATTTTTCGGCCCCGCCCTTTTGAAAGGAGTTAAAAATGGAGTTGAACCTTCAAACCGCAGAATTGGCATTAAGGGAAGCGTCAGAATCTAATCCGGGAGCATGGGCAGATCATTCCCGGTTTGTGGCCGAAGCCTGTAAAAACATTGCATCACATTGTAAAAATTTATCGTCTGAACAGGCATATATTTTCGGGCTGTTGCATGATATTGGACGCTATGCCGGAGTGAGTTCGGAAAGACATCTGATAGACGGCTATCGGTACTGTATGGAGCGCGGATGGGAAAAAGCTGCACAGATATGTATAACCCACGCATTTATGATACAGGATATTGCCACATCGATCGGTGAGTTTGATGTCAGTGATGAGGATTACCTGTTTATGAAAGCATTTGTTGCAAATGCGGTATATGATGATTATGACCGTCTTGTACAGTTATGTGACGCATTGGCTATGCCGACGGGGTTCTGTCTTTTGGAAAAGAGATTTGTAGATGTGACAATACGGTACGGTGTTCACACGGCGACAATAGACAGGTGGAAAAGGATTTTAGAGATTAAAGAACAGTTTGAAAATCAGATCGGCTGTTCTATCTATTCTCTGCTTCCGGGTATTGTGGAAAACAGTTTTCGTTAAGGAGGAATATTGTGTATTACGAATCCAGTGATTTTTTGGAAACTGCAGACAGCGATACGTTAAAGCAGATTGCCCGCACAAGGGAATTAACAAGGGAATATTATTTTTCTGATTATGGAGATATAGAAAAACGCACTTCTATTCTTCGGGAGCTGTTGGGTGGAATAGGAGAAAACGTGTTAATCGACACGCCTTTTCATTGTGACTATGGAAAAAATATATTTTTGGGAAATGATGTGATAATCAATATGAATTGTACCTTTGTGGATAACAAAACGATCCGAATTGGTGACAGGGTATTGATTGCGTCAAATGTGCAGATATATACATCTTCACATCCTGTCTTGCCACAGGAAAGGCTTGTGCCAGATTGGATGGAACGTCAGACAACATTTTTCAGAACCTATGCACGTCCGATAGAGATAGAAAACAACGTCTGGATTGGCGGCGGCTGTATTCTTCTTCCCGGAGTCACTATAGGAGAAAACAGCGTGATAGGGGCTGGAAGCGTAGTTACCCGCCCTGTCCCTCCTAATTGTGTTGCAGTAGGGAATCCATGCAGGGTAATACGTTATTTTGATACAGACAGGGAAAGGTGGCAGCATGAAGTATAAGCATATTGTTTTTGACATTGACGGTACTCTAATTGATACGGAATATGCTGTATTACATTCCTTACAGGAAACGATAAAGGGATTGTCCGGGAGAGAGATACCATGCTCTGAACTAAGATTTGCGTTAGGGATTACAGGGACAGATGCTTTGAAAAAACTTGAGATAAAAGACACTTCGTATGCGATAGAATTATGGGATAAAAATATGCGTGACTATACAAATACCATTAAAGTATTTGACGGAATCATTGAATTATTGGAAAATCTTCTAAGCATGGATTATGAAATGGGGATTGTCACATCAAAGACAAGGGATGAATTTACACATGATTTTTGTCCGTTTGGTATCAGTCATTATTTCAAAACAATTATATGTGCAGACGATACACAGGAACATAAACCCAATGCCGCGCCGATTTTGAAATATATGGAATTATCAAAAACAGACCGTAGTAAAGTACTTTATATCGGAGACAGCAAATATGACAGTAAATGTGCGGAAAATGCGGGAATTGATTTTGCTTTGGCAGGATGGGGCAGTCATAATAAGCACATAAAAGCAGATTATTTTTTAGAAAGACCTGCCGACCTGTTATCTGCTATCACTTCAGAGAAATTGTATTGGCGATGAATATTCGGTAAGGTGATCCATCTTTGACCATTTCCTTACCAAATTTTACAGAGATTCTTTATAATTTATACATATGAATTCTTGAATTTAAAATAGTTTCATGGTAAAATGGATTGAATGCCAAGTATCATTCGCCCACTTTTCCCACATAGAGGAGGAAGAATGGGAAAAACTTATGGGTTTAAAATGAAGTGATATTAATGATGTTGGGGTTAAAAGCTTTTGACCCCTCTGATACCGGATTGCTCTGCACTGCGTGCTCCCGCAATCCTCAAAAACATTCGTAATTCGTTCATTTTTCTTTGAAAAATGACTGCTTACTCATGTTTTTGGCGGGTCCCAAGGTCAAAAATTCTCCTGCAAGCAAGCTTGCGTCGAACTTCTGACCTTTTGACCCTGGTATCATATTAATTTCGCAAATCAGAAAGTGAGCAAGCGGCTAAAAACCGCATAAAATAAGGAGGTTTTTTTAAAATGGAGCAGTATAAGCAGGAGTTTATTGAGTTCATGGTTGAGAGCCATGTATTAAAATTTGGAGAGTTTACATTAAAGAGCGGAAGAAAATCCCCATTCTTTATGAATGCAGGTGCATATGTGACTGGAAGCCAGTTAAGACGTCTGGGTCAGTATTATGCGAAGGCTATTCATGAGCATTACGGTGATGATTTTGATGTATTATTTGGACCTGCATACAAGGGTATTCCGTTAAGTGTTGCGACAACCATCGCATATAGTGAATTATACGGCAAAGACATCCGTTATTGCTCCAACAGAAAAGAGGTAAAAGACCACGGCGATACTGGTATTTTACTGGGAAGCCAGATGAAAGATGGCGACCGTGTGGTGATCATTGAGGATGTTACTACTTCCGGTAAATCCATCGAGGAGACTTATCCGATCATCAAGGCACAGGGGAATGTAGAAGTTGTCGGTCTGATGGTATCTTTAAACCGTATGGAGCGCGGTAAAGGCGAGAAGAGCGCACTGGAAGAGGTTCAGGAGTTGTACGGTTTTAAAGCGAATGCGATCGTTACCATGGCAGATGTTGTGGAGCATCTGTACAATAAAGAATGCCAGGGTCAGGTTGTGATCGATGATAAGATCAAGGCAGCAATCGATGCTTATTACGAGCAGTATGGTGCAAAATAAGTTCTGACATCTTAGAATTTGGAATATGATGGAGGACAGTTATGGAAAAAGTATATAAAGCAATGAGAAATACCGGTGCGGCTAATATCGCCATTGGGATCATTGTCATCGCAGTCGGTGTTTCCGCAGGGATTGTATCCATTATAACCGGTGCGAATTTATTAAAGAAAAAGTCACAGATCATGTTTTAAACACAGGACGCTGCAGAATACGGTACATTTTCTGCAGCGTTTGCTGTATAAAGCATACAGCAAAGCCCCAGGGCAGGATCGTACTGCGAAAGGGGATGATGTCGCTTACATGACCCACCGCAGAAGAAGAATCCTGCAAGCGTCGGCTAAGTGGTGGAGTCTGTCACGTGTGAAAGAAGGCTACGTTATTATGATTCGAAACACTACCAAACTTCAAAAATTCGGCTGGGTACTGTTTATTCTGTACCTGATCGCCTTAACATATTTTTTGTTTTTTGCAGAATCTTTCGGCAGAGTTCCAGGCGCACAGACGGATTATGCATATAATCTGATGCCGTTCCGGGAGATCAGTCGTTTTATCAAATATCGGGATTTGCTTGGTTTTCAAGCTGTGCTTTTAAACCTGGCAGGGAATGTACTGGGCTTTGTTCCCTTTGGCTTTTTCATTCCTGTAGTCAGCCGCAGAGGCCGGATCTGGAGAAATGCGGTTCTTATGGGATTTGGATTCAGCCTGTGTATGGAACTGACCCAGCTGATCTTTAAGATCGGCAGTTTTGATGTGGACGATATTTTATTAAATACAACCGGAAGTATCCTTGGGTATCTGGCATATTGGAAGGTACAAAAGATCCGTGTAAGGAGAAAGATACATGGCAGGAATAAGACAGACAAATAATCGTCCGGGCAGATACCGGATCTCAACAGGGAAGTCCGCAGGATCGGCAAGATCAAGCCGTTCATCAAGAACATCTGATGATGATGAACGTGGTGGTCTGCATTTTGGCGTGAAGGGACGTACCGTCAAAAAAACCAGAAAAAATACGACCATTGATCCTGCTGCAGCGCAGGAACGAGAAGAGACCAGAAAAGCGTTAGAGGCCCGCAGAAAGCGGAAAGAACAGAATATCCGGGAACAGAAAGAAGCTGCTGCAAACCGGGTATCCTATGTAAGAAAACCAATCTCCAGAAGAAGTCTGTATTCTCTCGGCTTTCTTGTGGTTGCAGCCGCACTTGGCGCCTACGGCATTTATGGAGGTGTAACTACCAATGGTCAGGCAGCACTGAGTTCTGCAGCATTTGGATTTTGCAGTATTCTGCTTGATATTTCTTCTTTATGGTATGGAATCATTTCTTTTCTGGAAGAAGAACAAAATCATATGATTGCAAGGATCACCGTAATCTTAAGCGGACTGATGCTTGCAGGCTGGATCATTACAATCATTATGGGAATCAGGGGGTAAATCATGGATTACCGTGTGTTATGGAAAGATGAAAATGAAGCCGTCAAAGAACGGTATTATCTGGCTATGGATCGGATCAGCCAGATCACAAGAGAAAGTACGGTGGAAGAACCGTATCGCAGCTATTTTATAAAAACTGCAGAATTTATCCAGATGATTTCAGAGGTAAAAAGTCTGGTAGATGCAGACGCATGGAATAGCCAGAGCTTAGAGGAGTTAAAGCTTTGGAATGAGCGGCTGTATGAGGATGTTCTTCCGTCTCATTACGAGACCAGTTATGCCAATCCATCTTACGCAGTCCGTCAATTAGGCGTGGAATTTGGCCCTAAACTGAGCTTTTTATACGAGGAGATCCGTGGACAGATTCCATTTGCCATGGAGAGCCGTCTGACAGAGATGACGATTCTGGACGAGTTATTTATTGAGATCTATAATCTGTTTGAGGGACAGCTTCCACAGGCATCCAGTGTCCAGGAGACCCTTTACTGGTTTACCAGCGATTACGCTGATCTGACAGTTACTTACCGGATCCGTGAGAATTTTGATCCATCCTTAAGCTTTGCCAAGGATATCATTCTGGAACGGGATTTGAACGATTTGCGTTATCTGTATGCCTTTGGCGAATATATTTCCGATGAGGAGTTAAAGATTGCAGGATTTATGAACCGTCTGCCCCAGGAGACCATTGACAAGATGGCGGACACTTACACGGAAGGTTATCGCAAGGGCTTTGAGGTCATGGGACGCGATCTGTCCAAGAAAAAGACCGTTGCCATCCATTATGAGCTGGGTTACGAGCGGATGATCCGGAAAGCTATCGAGAATTTCCGTCAGATGGGCTTAGAGACCATTCTTTACCGACGGGCAGTCTGGAGTATCGACCGGAACCCGAACCGGAAGCGTGGATTCTATGGAACCTCTCCGAATAAACAGTATGAGTACGACCACCGCTATGACAATGCCCTTTATATGAAGAAAGCCTTTACAGAACGGAAATTGGCAGTGTTAAAGGTGGCTTATGAGGAATATAAAAAATTAGCGGCCCAGTATGCAGGCCCGGCAGTGATCGAGACCTTTGGAGAGCCTGGCTTTGATCCGGTAAACAAGCCGGAATGTCTGGCACTGAATGAGAAACAGGAGAAGTTATCTTTAACGTATTCCAATGACGCCGCCCAGGTGGTGAACCAGTATATTCCGGGAGAAGAGACCAGCTTTACCATCATCGCATTTCCAAAGCCTTCCATCGGTCCGGATTTTGAGGCCATTTTCCAGGAAACGATCCGCATCAATACTCTGGATTATGAGGTGTATAAAACCATTCAGCAGGCCATCATTGACCGCCTGGATGAGGCAGACCACGTAGTGATCACCGGAAAAGGGGAGAATCACACCAATCTGACCGTAAAACTGCATCCATTGGCGGACCGGGAGAGGGAGACCAATTTTGAGAACTGCGTGGCAGATGTGAATATCCCATTGGGCGAGGTATTTACCTCTCCTGTATTAACAGGAACCAATGGTGTGTTGGAGGTCAGCAGTGTTTATATCGGTGATATCCAGTTTAAAAATCTGCATATGGAATTTAAAGACGGACGTGTAGCAGAGTATTCCTGTGAAAACTTTGACGATCCAGCACAGGGCAAAGCGCTGATCAAGCAGGTGATCATGAAAAACCATGACAGCCTGCCCATGGGTGAGTGCGCCATCGGTACCAACACAACGGCTTATGCTATGGCCCAGAAGTTTGGTATCATCGATAAACTGCCAATCCTGATCGTGGAGAAGATGGGACCGCATTTCGCAGTAGGTGATACCTGTTATAGCTGGGCAGAGGACGCACCGATGTACAATCCAGACGGCAAAGAAGTGATCGCGCGGGACAACGAGGTATCCATTCTGAGAAAAGAGGATGTGTCCCAGGCATACTTTAACTGCCATACGGACATCACCATCCCGTACCGGGAACTGGATGAGATCTATGGCATCAGCCGCTCTGGAGAAAAATTACCGATCATCCGGGACGGCCGTTTTGTGGTTCCAGGAACGGAATTACTTAATAAAGAACTGTAGAAAGCCCAAAAACTTATTTTTATAAATTATTTATCAAAAAAACATTCATATTTTTTGCATTGACTTCATAATATTAGGCTGTAAGCAAAGATTGTTCCAGATAAACTTGACAGTCAGGAAAATCTGCTTTATACTCAGCACCAATAAAAATAAAGCCAACGTATACAAAGACGTAGCGGAAATGATACAAACGTTCTTTGCGTGCGCTGGTTTTTTTTATTAGTTTTATCTTGTCTAAAGTTTTTAATATGAGGAGGACTGGATTGTCAACTACCCATCACCTAAAGGTAGTGGGTTTCCGCCTATGGCAAACGAAAGGATTTTATTTATGAAATTTTCCAGAATCAATGGCTTAAAAGGCCAGATCCAGGTGCCGGGAGACAAATCGATCTCCCACCGCAGCGTCATGTTCGGCTCCATCGCCCAGGGAACCACAGAGATCCACGGATATCTGCAGGGCGCGGACTGTTTATCCACCATTTCCTGTTTCCAGAAAATGGGCATTTCTATTGAAAATAAGGGTGAAACCGTGCTGGTGCATGGACGCGGACTTCACGGACTTACCAGACCGGACTCCGTTTTAGACTGTGGCAACAGCGGTACCACCACCCGCCTGATCAGCGGCATCTTAAGCGCCCAAAGCTTTGATGTCACGCTGACCGGAGACGCTTCGATCCAGAAACGCCCCATGAAACGGATCATGGAGCCGCTTTCCCAGATGGGCGCCCGCATCACCAGTGTCCACGACAATGGCTGCGCACCGCTTTTCATCCAGGGAAGTCCTTTGCACGGCATCCACTATACTTCCAAAGTAGCTTCCGCCCAGGTAAAATCCTCGATTCTATTAGCCGGACTTTACGCAGAGGGCGAAACCAGGGTCACAGAGCCTTACATTTCCCGCAATCACAGCGAGATCATGCTCCGCTCCTTTGGCGCTGACATCCGAACCGAGGGAACCACCGCCGTCATTCAGCCTGCGAAAGAGCTGTTCGCCAACAAGATCCAGGTGCCGGGGGATATTTCTTCTGCTGCTTTCTTTCTCTGTGCGGGTCTGATGATCCCCAATTCTGAGATCCTGATCCGGCACGTAGGTATCAACCCCACCAGAGACGGGATTTTGCGGGTCTGCAGGGACATGGGCGCTGATTTAACCATTGTCAATGTGTCCACAGGTGACGGTGAACCGACTGCTGACATTCTGGTACGCTCCTCAGATTTACATGGAACGGTCATCGGCGGAGCCATCATCCCAACGCTCATCGACGAGCTGCCTATGATCGCCGCCATGGCCTGCTTTGCAGAAGGCGAGACCGTGATCAAGGATGCGGCTGAACTGAAAGTCAAGGAGTCCAACCGGATCGATGTGATGGTCCGCAATCTGATCGCCATGGGCGCCGATGTGACAGAAACTGAGGACGGCATGATCATCCGCGGCGGCAGACCACTTCATGGCGCCGTCATTGACAGTAAGCTGGATCACCGGATCGCTATGACATTTGCTGTCACTGCCCTTTGCAGTAAAGGGGAGACCGAGATTCTTGGAGCAGAATGTGTGAATATCTCTTATCCACAGTTTTATGAGGATCTGAAACGGCTGATGGTCTAAAGAGGTGGGAGTCTTCTCGACTGAGTTCAAGTCGAACATCCGTGAGACTTGGCGCGTGATTCTGGTCAGCGTAAGCTGACATATTTTGTTATTACTCACCACTTGAAGAGGTGGGAGCCTTCTCGACTGAGATAAAAAGGACAGGTGAACATCAATGGAATTAGCAATGATTACGACACGGCAGGTAATGGAATTGTTCTGTATGATTCTGGCAGGCTGCATATGCAGTAAAACTGGAGCAATCAAGGTGGAGGCCAAGAAAGGCTTTTCGGATCTGCTGTTATATCTGGTAGTACCGGCTATGGTGGTCCATTCGTACATGACGGAGTTTGACGAGAAGATTTTGGCCAATCTGGTCCTGACATTGATCTGGAGCACCATTGCTCTGGTGATTGGAATCGTGGTGGCTATGGTGGCGACTGCGAAAATGAAAGGAAGCGACAAGCCAATTATCTGCTTTGCCGGAATGTTTTCTAATGCGGCTTACATGGGATTTCCGCTGATTCAGGCGCTGTTTGGGGCAGAAGGACTGATGTATGCCAGTGTGTTTGTGACAGTGTTTAATATTTTGCTGTGGACGGTTGGTTATTCAGTGGTGACGAAAACCACCGATCTGAAAGCAATTTTAAAAACCATTGGCACATCTCCGGTGATACTCTCTGTGATTCTGGGTCTGATCTTATATCTGGGCCAGATTCCGGTACCGGAGGTGATTGCGGAACCTGTCAGACTGATCGGCAATATCAATACACCATTAGCCATGATCATCACCGGTATGATCATTGGAACCAGTGATCTGAAGAAGATGGCAGGGAATCCTATGATCTGGTATGTGACATTGATCCGCATGGTCCTGGTTCCGGCCATTTGCTTTGTGGTATTCCGGGTGATCGGAGCTGGATCTATGGTAGCAGAGGTAGTGCTGCTTCTGGAGGCGTGTCCGTGTGCGGCGATCACTTCCGTGTTTGCGGTACAGTACGGATATCATGAGGATCTGGCTGCAGGAACGGTGGTCGTATCTACATTGTTAAGCATTGTAACCCTCCCTATCTGTGCCATGCTTTTGACGGTACTGATGTAGTGGCTGCGTTACTGGAAATTTAACGAATAGAATGAGGAAATGTACATGAATATTACCATAGAAGAATTGGAAAAACTGGAGCCGGGAACCTTTGATGTGATCGATATGCGTGGAGAGACTGAGATTGCCCATGGAGCGATCCCGGGCTCTGTTGCGATTCCAGAGCAGGAGCTTTTGGAGAATCCGCCAGAAAATACGGGAAAGAAACTGATCATCGTCTGCAGCCGCGGCCGGGTCAGTGTGGATGTATCGGAAGAACTGTGTGGCCGTGGCTATGAGGCATATAGCCTGGAAGGCGGTTATATCGGCTGGCTGATGAGCGAGATGAAAAAACAGGAGGCAGAGGAGATCTGCGAGTCTGTGGAGAAGAGCATCCGCAAGAAGTTTCATAAAAGTATCTGGAGCAATTTCACGAAGGCGGTCCGTCAGTATGAACTGGTAAAAGAAGGCGACCGGGTGGCGGTCTGCATTTCTGGTGGAAAAGATTCTATGCTGATGGCGAAGCTGTTCCAGGAGCTGCAGCGATATAGCAAGTATCCGTTTGAAGTGGAATATCTGGTGATGGATCCGGGATACAGCCCGGAAAACCGTCATGTGATCGAGGAAAATGCAAGAAAATTAAAGATCCCGGTACACATTTTCGAGTCAGATATCTTTGACTCTGTATACAATGTGGAGAAATCACCCTGTTATTTGTGCGCCCGTATGCGTCGTGGACATTTATATAATTTTGCTAAGGAACTGGGGTGTAATAAGATCGCCCTGGGGCATCACTATGATGATGTGATTGAGACCATTTTAATGGGGATGCTTTACGGCGCCCAGGTACAGACCATGATGCCGAAGCTTCACAGCACAAATTTTGAGGGAATGGAGCTGATCCGTCCGCTGTATCTGATCCGTGAGGACGATATCAAAGCGTGGAGAGACTATAACCATCTGCATTTTATCCAGTGTGCCTGCAAGTTTACAGATACCTGTACCACCTGCAACAACGAGGAGACACGTTCCAAGAGGGTGGAAGTGAAGCAGCTGATCGCAAAATTGAAGGAGACCAATCCATTTGTGGAAAGTAATATCTTTAAGAGCGTGGAGAATGTCAATCTGGATACGGTGATTGGCTACAAAGCCGGTGGTGTGCGCCATCATTTCCTGGATACTTATGATGAGAAGGGAAGATCAGCGGACGCTGGAAACCAGGAAAAGGCAGATGGAAAAACAGACAAAAAAGCAGACAAAAAAGCAGACGAAAAGGCAGAGTAGGGATATGAGACTGGAAGAGCATATTGCCGATACGTTAAAAGAGTGGGAACTGAAGCTGGGAAAGATCGACGGCGGCATCCGCCTTTATTATCCCTGTGACTCCATACGGGAGTATCTGGGGCAGGCTTATACTGTGGCCCAGGGAGAAGATCTTGCGGAGTGTGTCCGTCAGTATCTGCAGGCAGAAGCTACCTATCTTGGTCCGGTCAAAACCGAGTATCATGAGGGTCGGATCGCTGTCCAGATCCCGGAAGAGGGCTGTCAGTATGTGGCAGAGCAGATGGAGTATCCAGAACTTCTGGTACGGCTGCTTGCGTGTTTAAAAGAGGGAAGCTTAGAGAAAATACGAAATTTGTTTGAAACCTATGCCGGGGAACAGGGCGGACTGGTATGTGAGGATCGGGAAGAAGATTCGGGCTGTGTACTGTATTTTGACCGGGAAGAAGTGGATCCTTATGTGTACTGCTTTGATGCAGATGATTTTGGGGTTACCTATCATCGGTTTGCCAGAGCTGATTACGAAAAACTGACGCAGTGATGGAATGGTGCGTGAAGCTTATGTGGATTAGAAGAGAGGAGAAGAGATTATGGCAGCGATTTTAGGGGTACTTGCCAAAGCGTTTGCGTTTATGGGGATCATTGTCCTTGGATATACGTTAAAGAAGATCCATGTGTTTAAACCAGAGGATTTTTATGTGTTATCGAAGATCGTGATCCGGATCACCCTACCGTGTGCGATCATCAGCAATTTTAGCAAGATCAGCATGGATATGTCTATGCTGATCCTGTGCGTCATCGGTATCGTCTGCAACTTAATTTATGTGGGAATTGGTTATGGTATAAACCAGAAAAGATCTGGTGACGCCAAAGCCTTTGATATGTTAAATCTGTCTGGTTATAATATCGGCAATTTTACTATGCCATTTATCCAGAATTTCCTGGGGCCTGTCGGATTTGCTGCTACCAGTCTGTTTGATGCAGGAAACTCCGTTATGTGTACAGGATTGACCTTCGCTCTGGCAAGTGCGGCGAAGGGAGAAGGAGGCAGAAGCTCAGCTGGTTCTATGGTGAAGACCTTACTGTCTTCCTTGCCATTTGACTGTTACATGATCATGACAGTAGTTGCCATGTTCCAGATTAAACTGCCGGAGGTGGTGCTGTCTTTTGCCTCTACGGCAGGCGGTGCGAATGCGTTCCTGGCGCTGTTTATGATCGGAATTGGATTTGAGATCCATGCAGATAAGGAAAAACTGACAGAAATCGTGAAGATCCTGTCAATCCGTTATTCCATTGCGCTGGCATTTTCTTTGATTTTTTATTTCCTTGCGCCATTTTCCTTAGAGGTGCGCCAGACTCTTGCCATTGTGGCATTTGGACCGGTTTCTTCGGTCAGTCCGGCATTTACCGGCAAATTAAATGGGGATGTGGAGCTTTCCAGTGCGATCAATTCTTTGCAGATTATGATCAGCGTGGTGCTGCTTACCCTTGCACTGATTGTGGTGCTGTAGGAAAAGGAATCCGGCGGCTGAAGTACAACGGAAATCTCATGTTGGTTATAACAAACAACTATATTATAACTATGAAGAATAGAAGATATGACACAATGATATACAGGAAATAAAAACAGACATTGCTTTTACAAAATAATAGGTCTATAATGATTTCTAATCAGATTTTTAGAAATTTTAGAAGTATATACAATGGAGGAATCGTCATGGAAAAGAAAAATATCGATTGGGGCAATATCGGGTTTGCTTATATGCCTACTGATATGCGTTATGTAGCAAATTTCAAAGATGGAAAATGGGACGAGGGCGGTCTGACCGCAGACTCCAATGTGGTCATTAACGAGTGTGCTGGTATTTTACAGTACTGCCAGGAGTGCTTTGAGGGTCTGAAGGCTTATACAACTGAGGATGGAAGCATTGTTACTTTCCGCCCGGATTTGAATGCAGAGCGTATGATGAACTCCGCTTCCAGACTGGAGATGCCGCCATTTCCAAAGGAAAGATTCTTAGAGGCTGTTGATCAGGTGGTAAGAGCCAACGCAGCATGGGTTCCACCATACGGCAGCGGCGCAACCTTCTATCTGCGTCCATATATGTTTGCATCAGGTCCTGTCATCGGTGTAAAACCATCTCAGGAGTATCAGTTCCGTCTGTTTGGTACACCGGTAGGTCCATACTTTAAGGGCGGCGCAAAGCCGATTGCCATCTGTGTCAGCGACTTTGACCGTGCAGCACCACATGGAACCGGCCATGTAAAAGCTGGTTTAAACTACGCTATGAGCCTTCACGCACATGAGGTTGCACATAACAACGGATTTGATGAGAATATGTTCCTGGATCCGGCTACCAGAACTTATGTAGAGGAGACCGGTGGAGCAAACTTCTTATTCGTAACAAAAGACGGTGAGGTGGTCACTCCGAAGTCTGATTCCATTCTGCCATCCATCACCAGACGTTCCCTGGTATATGTAGCAGAGCATTACTTAGGACTGAAAGTAACCCAGAGACCAGTGAAATTATCTGAGCTGTCTGATTTCGCTGAGTGTGGTCTGTGTGGTACAGCAGCCGTTATTTCCCCTGTAGGCAAGGTAGTAGATCATGGCAAAGAGATCTGCTTCCCATCAGGTATGGAGAAGATGGGACCGGTTACCCAGAAGCTGTATGAGACTTTAACCGGTATCCAGATGGGCAGAATCGAAGCTCCAGAAGGATGGATCCGCAAGATCCTTTAATTAACCTCTTGACATATTTATCCGCCGTGTTATAATCAGACACAGAACACGTTGAAGAGTCCAGTAGTCTGATGGAAACGTTCAGAGAGGGATACACTTGGTGAAAGTATCCTACGGCAGAGATCAGGTGAATACCAGCTTGGAGTGGTCCTTAATCGGACACGGTGATTCCGTTATCATCACAATGAAGAGGCTGCGAAAGCAGCAAGCAGGGTGGAACCGCGGTATTGGATATCGTCCCTTGTCAGACAGGTATATGTCTGACAAGGGATTTTTTGTTGCCATGCAACTGGAAAAAGCTGCCAGTGACAGATTTTCTGGTTGTTCGAAACCATCCTGAAAAGGATTCAAAAAAAGGAGTTAAGACCATGAAGATTACATTAAAAGATGGAAGCGTAAAAGAGTACGCACAGGCTATGTCCGTTCTGGACATCGCATCGGACATCAGCGCAGGTCTTGCAAGAGTGGCATGCGCAGGTGAGGTTGACGGCGAGAGAGTAGATTTAAGAACTGTTGTAGACAAAGACTGCACCTTAAATATTTTGACTGCTAAGGATGAAGGCGGTCTGGCAACCCTTCGCCATACAGCAAGCCATGTAATGGCACAGGCTGTTAAGCGTTTGTATCCAGAAGCAAAACTGGCAATCGGACCGTCTATCGCAGATGGCTTTTACTATGATATTGATTTCGCTTCCCCAATCGCTGCTGAGGACTTAGAGAAGATCGAAGCAGAGATGAAGAAGATCGTAAAAGAGGCACTTCCGATCGAGCGTTTCACCCTTCCAAGAAACGAGGCGATCGCTCTGATGAAAGAGAAAGAAGAGCCATATAAGGTAGAACTGATCGAGGATCTGCCAGAAGGTGAGGAGATCAGCTTTTACAGACAGGGTGATTTCACAGACCTTTGTGCCGGCCCTCATCTGATGAATACCAAGGAGGTTGGCAAGGCATACAAGCTGACCAGCATCGCAGGTGCTTACTGGAGAGGCGATGAGCACAACAAGATGCTGACCCGTATCTATGCAACAGCTTTCGACAAGAAAGAGGAGTTAGAGGCTTACCTGACCATGCTGGAAGAGGCAAAGAAACGTGACCACAGAAAATTAGGCAAGGAACTGGGATTATTCATGATGCATGATGCTGGCCCAGGTTTCCCATTCTTCCTTCCAAAGGGCATGGTATTAAAGAACACTCTGTTAGATTACTGGAGACAGCTTCATAAAAAAGCCGGTTATGTAGAGATTTCTACTCCGATCATCTTAAACAGAAGCCTGTGGGAGACCTCCGGCCACTGGGATCACTATAAGAACAACATGTACACCACCGTGATCGATGGACAGGACTATGCAATCAAACCAATGAACTGTCCGGGCGGTGTGTTAACTTATGCTTCCGAGCCACGTTCCTACCGCGACCTGCCACTGCGTATGGGTGAACTGGGTATCGTTCATCGTCATGAGAAATCCGGTCAGTTACACGGTCTGATGCGTGTGCGCTGTTTTACCCAGGATGATGCACATATCTTCATGACTCCTGAGCAGATCAAAGACGAGATCATGGGCGTTGCAAAACTGATCAATGAGGTTTACACTCTGTTTGGTTTCAAATATCATGTAGAGCTTTCCACAAGACCAGAGGACAGCATGGGAAGCGATGAGGACTGGGAGATGGCAACAGAAGGCTTAAGAAGCGCTCTGGATGCTCTTGGTCTTGACTATGTGGTTAATGAAGGCGATGGCGCATTCTATGGACCAAAGATTGACTTCCATCTGGTAGATGCCATTGGCAGAACCTGGCAGTGCGGTACCATTCAGCTTGACTTCCAGCTTCCACAGAGATTTGAGCTGGAGTATCAGGGAGCAGATGGCGAGAAACATCGCCCGATCATGATCCATCGTGTAGTATTCGGTTCCATCGAGCGTTTCATCGGTATCCTGATCGAGCATTTTGCAGGCGCATTCCCAACCTGGTTAGCTCCAGTACAGGTTAAAGTGCTTCCAATTTCTGACAAGTATGCTGATTACGCAGAGAAAGTAAGAAAACAGCTGGATGATGCTGGTATCCGTGTTGAGGTGGATACCCGTGCAGAGAAGATCGGTTACAAGATCCGTGAGGCACAGATGCAGAAGGTTCCTTACATGGTGATCGTTGGACAGAAAGAGGAAGAAGAGGGTCTTGTTTCTGTAAGAAGCCGTTTCGCTGGCGATGAGGGACAGAAGAACCCAGAGGAGTTTATCAAAGCACTGAAAGAGGAGATCGACTCCAAAATCCAGCGCGAGGTGAAAGCTCAGGAGGCTTAATCCCTGCGAGAGAAGTGATTCAATCATTCAGTTAAGATGTATGGATGCGGTGTTGACCGTGGACATTACTTTGAACGCAGATAAGCATTCCCCCGCTTCAAGTGCGCGGAGCATTAAGCGGCGGGTGAGGGGGGATGCTTCTGTCAGTGGGAGTTGAAAGCTCCTACTGACAGATCGCGAAGCGACTGCGTTCATGAGCAAGTAGCGAAGCGGATTGCGAATGTCCGCTTTACAAGTAGAAGAGGGAAGTTCTTATAAAAAAAAGAACTTCCCTCTTTCCAGCCTTCAAGTCGAACGGATTTATCTGGGGATGGAGGAAGCAATATGCCGGAAAAAATTCTGGTCAGCGCCTGCCTGTTGGGGATAGGGTGCCGTTATGATGGAAAAGAAAAGGAAAATCCCAGGGTGAAGAAACTGTTAGAGAACCCGGATGTGGTATTGATTCCGGTTTGCCCGGAACAGTTGGGCGGTCTTTCTACACCCCGGACCGCTTCGGAGCGATCCGGAGACCGGGTGATCAATCAGGCTGGGGAGGATGTGACCGTTCAGTACCAGAAAGGCGCAGAAGAAGCCCTGAAAATGGCAGAGCTTTATGGATGTAAAAGAGCCATTTTAAAAGAACGGAGCCCTTCCTGTGGCTGTGGGATCATTTATGATGGAAGTTTCAGCAGACAGACAGTTCCTGGAAATGGCGTAACAGCAGAACTGTTTTTAAACCATGGGATTTCTGTGTTTGGAGAAAGTGTTTTGGAGGACTAGATCATGGAACAAAAGAATCAGGACATGACCAGTGGTTCCTTAGCAAAGGGAATCTTATTTTTCAGCATTCCGCTGATGCTGTCCAATATTCTTCAGGTATTATTTAATATGTCAGATATTGCCGTGGTAGGTCATTTTGCAGGTGCCATGGCGTTGGGATCTGTGGGTTCTACCACGATCCTGGTCACCATGTTTACAGGATTCCTGATTGGTTTGTCTGGGGGAATTAACGTGCTGGTGGCATTGTATTATGGGGCGAAAAATGAGCGGGGCGTGAAGGAAACCGTCCATTCTGCGGCAATTTTAAGCCTGATCATCGGTGTGATCCTGCTTCTCATCGGCGCTGGATTTTCCAGAAATATCCTGGAACTGTTAAAGACCAAGGAGGAGCTGTTAGATGGAGCGGTGTTATACATTCGTCTCTATTTCTTAGGTCTTCCGGCGTTAGCTTTGTATAATTTTGGCAACGCAGTGTTCAGCGCTGTGGGAGATACCAAGAGACCTTTGCTGTACCTGGCTGTTGCAGGTGTGTTGAATATTCTGCTGAACTTATTTTTTGTAGTTGTGTGTCAGATGGGGGCAGCAGGCGTTGGTCTAGCCAGCGCCCTGTCCCAGTATGTGTCCGCAGGACTGATCGTGCGTGCCCTGTTCATCAGTAAGGGTATTTTCCGTCTGCAGATGAAGGACATGAAGCTGACGAAGGGCAAAGCAAGGGACATTGTCCGGATCGGTATTCCGGCTGGCTGCCAGAATATGATCTTTGCCATCGCGAACCTGTTCGTCCAGGTGGGCGTTAATTCCTTCAGCGCTACTATGGTGGCAGGCAACTCGGCGGCAGCGAATTCCGATGCACTGATCTACGATATGATGGCAGCCTTTTATACCGGTTGTGCCAGCTTTATGGGACAGAACTACGGAGCGGGCAAGAAGGAGCGGATACTCAAAAGCTATTTCATCAGTCTTGCTTATTCCTTCGGTGTGGGTGCGATCATGGGACTTATGCTGGTGATCTTTGGAAGACAGTTCTTATCTCTGTTTACCAATGACCCGGAGGTAGTGAAGGCGGGAATGTACCGTATCTCCATTATGGGATTTTCCTACGGAATTTCCGCGTTTATGGACTGTACCATTGCGGCCTCCAGGGCATTAGGAAAGAGTCTGGTGCCGACGGTGGTGGTGATCATGGGCTCCTGTGTGTTCCGGATCCTCTGGGTGTACACGGTATTTGCCTATTTCCACACCATTCCGTCCCTGTATCTGTTGTACAGCTTCTCCTGGAGTATCACAGGTCTGGTGGAGATACTGTATTTTATCCATGTATATCGGGAAAAGGTAAAAAATGGAATGAAAGCCGTGCAGGAATAGGTGCAAAACCATGGTTATTCAGGCAGTGGTCAGTTCCTCCAGCCGCCCGAAACGGTAGCCCATTTCCTCCCAGCGGGTCAGCAGCTCGTCAAGGATCTGGGCATTGGTTTTGGATGTGCTGTGGAGCAGGACGATAGCGCCTGGATGAATGCGGCCTAACAATTTCTGAAAAGCTTCCTCGCGGGTGGGCTGTTTATCTTCATACCAGTCTACATAAGCCAGACTCCAGAAAAAAGTCTGATAGCCAAGTTCATCAGCCATTTTCAGATTGGCTTCACTGTACTTGCCCTGGGGAGGACGGTAGTAGTGGGTCATGGACTGGCCTGTGGTTTTTGTATACAGCATTTCCAGATCGCTCAATTCTTTTGAAAATGTTTCTTTGGTGGAGATCTTGGACATATCCGGGTGATGATAGGTATGATTGCCTACGGTATGTCCTTCCTCCACCATTCTTTTTACCAGATCCGGGCTGGTCTCCAGATAATTTCCCACCAGAAAAAAAGCAGCGGGTGCCTGGTGCTTTTTCAAAGCATCTAAGATCGCCGGAGTATTACCATTTTCATATCCTGCATCAAAGGTCAGATAGAGAACCTTTTCCGCTGTCTGAGCCGCATAGTAGGCGTGAAATTGCTTTAAGTAATCGGCGGAGGCGTTGGCTACAGGTGGTTTGCCTTCCTGTTGGAAGGAAAGTCCCCAGTTTCCCTCATTTCCGGCAGAGACAGGGACAATCTGCGGGGGAGCAGTGGTGGAAACCCGGGCAATGGCGCTGCCTGCGCAGAAGCATAGGACAGCGAGAAAAAACAGGGTGACAGACTGGCGGATATGGCGAAACAATGAGGTCATAAAAGTTCCTCGTTTTTTTATAAAAAGATACTTGAAAAAAATAGAAAATATGTTAAATTAAAGCGAGAAAAACGTAATTGCCCGGCAGGTCTGTGTATAACTGCATAGGAGAAGCAGTTACGATTATTTTGGACGATGAAGGAGAGAAAAACATGGCAGGCAAGACAACGAAGGATATGACCAGCGGATCACCGATGAAGCTGATCCTGGGTTTTATGATTCCGATGCTGTTCGGCTTTTTATTTCAGCAGTTTTATAACATGATGGATACCATCATTGTAGGAAAATACCTGGGTGTCACGGCTCTGGCTGCCGTTGGTTCTACCGGCTCCATTAATTTTATGATCATCGGCTTCTGCAACGGTGTCTGCAGTGGTTTTGCTATTCCGGTAGCACAGAAGTTTGGCGAAAAGAATGAGAGTGCCATGCGCCGGTATGTGGCCAACAGCGGCTGGCTGGCTGCAGTATTCGCAGTGGTTATGACTGTGGTTGTCTGCCTGTTGTGCCGGAATATCCAGACATGGATGAGGACGCCGGAGGATATTTTTGATCAGGCGTACATCTATATCTTTATCATTTTCCTGGGAATCCCGGCTACCTATCTTTACAATATGCTGGCGGGTATCATCCGGTCATTGGGTGACAGCACGACCCCTTTGGTGTTTTTGCTGATCTCCTCTGTCATGAACATTATCCTGGATCTGTTTACCATTATTGTCCTGAAAATGGGTGTGGCGGGAGCAGCCTGGGCAACGGTTATTTCCCAGGGAGTATCCGGCCTGCTGTGCCTGTTTTATATGAAAAAGAAATTTACGGTTCTGAAGATGCAGGGAGATGAATGGAGACCTCATAAGCACTCCATGATGATGCTGTGCGGCATGGGAATCCCTATGGGGCTGCAGTACTCCATCACTGCCATCGGAAGTGTGATCTTACAGACTGCGGTGAATACCCTTGGTTCTGTTGCAGTGGCATCTGTTACGGCCGGCGGTAAGATCGGAACTTTCTTCTGCTGCCCGTTTGATGCCATGGGAGCGACCATGGCAACCTATGGAGGCCAGAATGTGGGCGCTAAAAAACTGGATCGTATCAGCAGGGGATTAAGGGAGTGCGTTCTGTTAGGTGCGATTTATTCAGTGATCGCCTTTGTAGTGATCTATTTCTTCAGTGATGTGATCGCACTGTTGTTTGTGGATGCTTCAGAAACGGAGATCTTACATAATACCAGGACATTTTTGCTGGCGAATGTATCGTTTTATTTCCCGCTGGCGTTGGTAAATATCGTTCGTTTCATGATTCAGGGACTGGGGTATTCCAGACTGGCCATTTTGGCAGGTGTCTGCGAGATGATCGCCAGGTCGGCGGTTGCTTTCTGGCTGGTTCCGGTTCTTGGTTACGATGGAGCATGTCTGGCGAATCCGGCAGCATGGATCGCAGCGGATCTGTTCCTGATTCCGGCATATCTCCATGTGATGAAGCATTTGAAATATGTGGTTTTTTCTTCAAAGGATGTGGCGTGAGATGGTGTGGGGAGATAAACCGTATCATTCTCTTGATTACGAATTAAAGCGCCAGTTCGGACAGAAGATCTATAAAGTATCCCTGGATGGCGGTATGAGCTGTCCAAACCGGGATGGAACTGTGGGGACAGGCGGATGCACCTTCTGCAGCCAGGGCGGTTCCGGGGAATTTGCGGTGAGAAGAACCGGATATCCGGATGTATGGGAGCAGATTGAACAGGCAAAGACACGGGTCCACCGGAAGATTTCTGGTGAAGGAAAATACATTGCGTATTTTCAGTCCTACACCAATACTTACGCCCCGGTAGATTATCTGAGAACATTATTTGAACGTGCTATCACACATCCTGACATTGTGGCTCTGTCTGTGGGAACCAGACCAGACTGTCTGGGAGATGAGGTAGTAGCGCTTTTAAAGGAACTGAACGGTCAGAAACCTGTATGGGTAGAGCTGGGGCTTCAGACCATCCACGAAAAGACAGCGGAGAGAATTCATAGAGGTTATCGTCTGGAGGTATTTGAGGACGCTTACAGACGGTTGAAGGAGGCGGGGCTGACCGTGGTGGTCCATGTGATCCTGGGACTCCCTGGGGAGACGAAGGAAGAAATGTTAGAGACGGTGGACTATCTTGGCAAAATCCCGGTAGATGGCATAAAACTCCAGCTTCTACATATATTGAAAGGCAGTCAGATGGCAGCGGAGTACGAAAAGAATCCATTTTCACTGATGGAGCTGGAGGAATATCTCGATCTGATCCTTACCTGTGTGGCCAGACTTCCCCAGTCCGTGGTGATCCACAGACTCAGCGGGGACGGGGCAAAAGCTCTGCTGGTCGGCCCTGCCTGGAGCGCTAACAAGAAGCTGGTCTTAAACAGGATGATGCAGAAATTTCGGGAAAATGGAATCTTTCAGGGATGTCAGAGGACCCCACAAGGTTGACAAATATCGAAAATCATTATATACTACAGTCAATTTGATTTGGACAAAAAAGGAAAAGGGCATGAGAGAATAGAACGATGAAAATTAGGAGGAAAAAGAAAATGGCAGCTAGATGTGTAAAGAAAGCAGCAGCTCCTGTAAAGGCAGAGGCTATAAAAACAGAAGCAGTAAAAGCTGAGACTGTAAAGACAGAAGTAAAAGCAGCAGAGGTAAAGGCTGAGCCGGAAAAAGAGGCAGCGCCTGCAGCAGAAGCAGCTCCGAAGAAGGCACCTGCAAGAAAAGCAGCTCCAAAGAAAGAGACTGCAGCAAAGAAAGCACCTGCAAAAAAGGCTGAAAAGGAAACTGAGGCAGCAGTTGTGATCCAGTACGCTGGCAAAGAGATTGCAGCAAAAGAGATCCTTGAGAGAGCAAAAATCGCATTTGCAGACGCAAATCCAGGCGTAAAGATCGAGACCATCGTTCTTTATGTAAAACCGGAAGAAGATGTTGCTTATTATGTAGTAAACGGTATCGGAAACGATGATTACAAGATCGAGTTATAAGGATGATAACGCATGCAGGAGCCGATCAGGCTCCTGTTTTTTATCTCAGTCGGAGGTGGGTCTCCGACTGAGATAAACGCTCCGCGAGGATGC
>ERZ772900.790-NODE-790-length-32149-cov-20.196267_pt1 | contig 32149 bp, 22 predicted proteins | sample MGYA00512124_ERZ772900 | MGnify/ENA primary metagenome ERZ772900 (study PRJEB29015, sample SAMEA2737716) | human gut metagenome | biome: human gut; feature: human-associated habitat; material: faeces | place: China | collected 2012 ... | reverse complement strand
CTAATAAATTTATCCCCTTTTCTGCTGTTTTTTCTACAGTAGCATAAATCAATATACCATTCGTATCATCGGGGTCATCGCCACTATCTTTACGAATAGCGCATGTTACGCTCATTTCAGTAATAACAGCCTCTTCTGGTTCTAAGTTAAGTATAATACCTTTGGGAGTATCTATCTGAACAAAATCAACACGTTTACCCGTCAAAAGCATCACTGCTGCAGCTTTGGCTGCTGCAGTTGCACAACTTCCAGTTGTATAGCCACACCGCAAACGTTTCCCTTGGGAAATCTGATATTCTTCCATACGTCAACCCCTTTCTGAACAAACATCTTGCTAAACACATTCTGTCATCTAGTAGTTTTTACTAATAATTAGAAAAGACTTCTGCCGTTTCCGACAGAAGTCATCAAGATACAAGCATACGCCTACCGTTAAAGGTTAAGCCAGCTTACTATCTCCATCACTCGTGGATACAGCTTCTACACATAGGCAGGCATCTGACTTAAACGCCGCAGCGTCATTACAGTGGCGGGACCGTGTCGGATTTGCACCGTTCTTGCCATTTACGCCCTCACGGGCACCTAATAATATCAAATTACCGTATTATTATAGCATAGAATCCACAAAAAACCAATGGAGATTCTTATTAAGTTTTTATTTATCTCAGTCTAAATGTAATAGGCACATACGTATAACAACGTATTTTTTGTCCAACACCATTTTTTGCACCGCTAAAACGCCAGTTATAGCATGCTTCAACTGCAGCATCATCTAAAGCGGCATTACCGGAAGATTCTGCAACAGCAACGGATTCAACCTCACCTTCATATCCTACTAAAATACGAACTGTAGTTGTACCTTCAATACTCGCACTTCTGGCACTGCTTGGATAATTAGGTTGACGACTTCTCAGCAAACGTGGAGGAATAGCAGGGTTTGCCGAAGGATCACCACCTGCATAGCCGCCGCCATCTCCAGTACCCACTCCAGCACCTGTGCCGTCACCTATACCACTACCCACGCCAGCACCATGTCCGCCGCCTGTTCCAGTTCCACTGCCAGAACCGCTGCCGCTTCCATAACCACTTCCTTGACCAGTTCCATAACCTCCGCCGCTGCCAGTATTTTCTTTTACGTCAGCACCAGCAATATTCTTGCTCTGTGTTACTGCTTCCTCAGATATTTTTTCGTTAACTTGAGTATTCTGCTGTTGTTCGTACAACTGCTCTCGACGAGTAGTTTTTTCAATTATATCATCAGTATTTATTGGGTCGGATTTTTTTATCTGCTGTTGTTGCTGCGAAGCACTCTGCTGTTTATTTTGCAAGGCATTCGCCTTCGCTGCTGCCAAATCTGCTTCTGTAGCATCGGCTGGTTTTACACCGCCGCCGCCTCCGCCTCCGCCACCACCGCCGCCGCCAAAAACTGCAATTTCGACGATTTTATCATCAACATGATTAGCAGCGAATAGACCGGCAAACGCCAAAACAAGAAATACAAATAAATGAAATCCTAATGAGCCAATAAAACCTATTTGGAACCTCTTTTTGGAGTCATCCATCATTTACCAGCTCCCACATCTGTTGCTAAACCAAATCTTTGAACACCTGCGCCTTTCAATCTGTCAAGTAAAGTTATGACTTTACCATAATCTGCATCTTTGTCTGCCCTAATAACGATTGAAAAACGAGGATTGTTTTTCTGTTCCATTTTTGCCTGCATAGTTAAACTGGAAATGTCAGTCTGTTTATCACCAAGCCAAATGCTGCCATCCTTTTTTACAGAAACAGCAAAGGTTGTCTGAGTATCAACTGCTGAATATTCCGCTTTAGGCAGCTTTATAGGAATTGTTTTTAAATCAACCATATACATCGTACTAAGCATAAAAAATACCAGCAAAAAAAACATAATATCGATCATCGGTATTATCATCAGCTCAGGTTGTTTAAGGCTTCTGCTATCACGCAGTTTCATTAGATGTCACCTCTGCTTTCAGCCTCCAGCAAAGCCGAAAAGCATTGTTCCATATTAGTTATGGAAGTATCCAGACGCTGAGCAAAATAAGAATGCGCGCATAATGCTAAAATGGCCACACACAAACCGCTGGCAGTTGCAATTAAGGCTTCACCAATACCACCAGTAATTGCCATCGGCTGACCTTCCTGCAAGTTAAAAATACTAAAAGAACCGATCATACCAATAATTGTCCCTAATAATCCAAGTAATGGTGACATTGTAACGATAACGCCAAGATAATGCAACCGATTACGCAATTTTGCAATTACAAGACCTGCCTGAGATTCCATGTAGGCGGAATGCCTTGCACAATCACCAGACATAGCCATTGTTTCACAGAGAATACGTGCACACTCACCTGTAGCTGCAGCTGCTAACTGTGCCGCACCTGTTACATCACCTTTACCAATTAAAGTACAAAATTCCTGAGTAAATAACGAACCAGAATCAGCAGTTTTATAATACAAATACCGCTCTATGGCTATAGTAACTACTATTATTGAACACAATAACAGTGGCCACATTACCAGCCCGCCTTTATGAAAATACTCGATAGCTTCCTTAATTGCTTCCATCAAAAATGCCTCCTAAAATTTTTATATTATTAATAATACCAAATTTAATAGAGTTTACCAATGCTAACTCGCCAAATAAATTGAAATTTTACATTTATAAAAAAATAAAACCTCCCCGCAAAACAGAAAGGTTATACCTACTTCATACTACCTGTTCCTGTCACTCGCTGGATTACAGTAGAAAAATCTAGGCAGTTCTTCTGACTCTGCTTCATTGCTTACCCCGCCTTCCCAGTTTCCCAGTGGCAATCATTGAGGTTTGCTCGACATTACAGCGGCGTGACCGTATTGGCTTTCAACCAATTTTTCTATTAAGTGTTCACACCTAGATTTTTGCTTATTAAGTTTTGTTATCGATAGATATTATATCACGTTAGATTAATATTTGCAATAAAAACTATAATATATTCAACACTAAATATTTTAAAACATCGCTCTATTCCTCTTTTTTCATTTTCAGCAAATGACAGGCATAGCTAAAAAATATGAAAAAGTATACAAACATAATAACAGGCCAATACCACTCTATTGGCATTTTATTTGCAGATGCTCTCAACGCACTGCTGGCAGGAGTAAGTGGTAAGATACTTAAAAAGCCTTTTATTACTGCAGGAAAACTATCAGCCTTAAAAAATGTACCACATAAAAAAGACATTGGTACCAAAACATAAGTACTAAAGCTACTCATCTCTTCATGGCTGTCAATAGTCATTGCCGCAACGACAGCTAAAGACGCAAAAACAAAACAGTTAAGAATCAGTATAGGTATAAACCAGTCGCCTAAATACAAATGTACCCCTAATAATTCAGCAATAATCACTATAACCGCCGAAGAAATCAATCCACGTACTGTACCTGATAAAATCTTACCGAAAACAAATGCAGCTCCTGAAATTGGGGAAATCAAGTATGTTTCAAGCGTATGATGATAGATACGTGACATATTTAAAGGCGCAGCTATAGTATTAAAAGAAATATTCATTGAATTAAGCGCAATCATACCAGGAATAAGAAAATTCAAATAACTTCCGCCATCAACTGATACATTCTTACCTAATCCAATGCCAAATGCGAAAATATACAGAAAAGGCGTAATCATCCTCGAGCACAAAAATTTAAAGAATATTTTCTTAAAAACCACCCAATCACGCCAAAAAACGGTATAGACGTCATAGCAAAAATTACTAATCATTTACTCGCCTCCCCGTTAATTCAATAAATACGTCTTCTAAATTTGCTTCGCGCACAGTTGCATTAGAGTCTAATCCTGCCACATAAGATGCAGCCTGCTCACGATTATCAAAAAAATTATTAATCATGCCGTCTGCTTCCATATGTTCAACAACAACCCTGCCAACTTTTTCTTTAAGCTTTTGCGGGGTATCGACAGCTACAAGGCGCCCTTTATTCATAACAGCAACACGTTTACACAAATGATCAGCCTCTTCTATATAGTGAGTAGTTAAAAGTACCGTCATTCCGTCTTCGTTCATTTTACGAATCAGATCCCACATTTTCCGCCGTACTTGCGGATCTAATCCTACAGTAGGTTCATCTAAAAATAAAATTTTAGGTTTATGTAAAAGTGCCATACCAATCATCAAACGCCGCTTCATGCCTCCAGAATACTTTCTGGATTTATCATCGGCTCTGTCGGCAAGTTCAACAAAATCTAAAATTTCATTAATTCTCTGTTTCATAACCTCTTTGTCTTTCAAATGATGCAGTCTTGCCTGTAAAATCAAATTTTCTCTGCCTGTCAAATCCTGATCCAAACTCATATGCTGTGGCACAACGCCGATAAGTTCCTTAATCTTCTCGCTGTCTTCTTCGATATCATATCCACATATCCTTACAGATCCTGAATTTTTTTTTGAAAGTAACGTCATTATCCTTACTGTAGTAGTCTTTCCTGCTCCATTCGGTCCTAAAAGGCCAAATATTTCGCCGCTTTTAATTTCTAAATCTATGCCAGCAACAGCAATACGCTCGTCAAAACGTTTTGTTAAATTTTCTATATTAATCATCATACCACCTATTTGTCATCAATATATTTTTGGGCATTATATAAATTATAATACAAACCTCCCATTGACATCAAGGTAGAATGTGTCCCAATTTCTGCAACTTCACCATTATTTAAGACTATTATTTTATCTGCATTTTTTATTGTTGACATTCGATGAGCAATAATAAGGGTGGTTCTATTCTCAGCTAACCTGTCCAATGATTCCTGAATTAGCTTTTCGGTATGATTATCTAAAGAAGAAGTAGCTTCATCTAAAATTACAATAGGAGGATTTTTTAAAAAGACTCGGGCAATTGCAAGACGCTGTTTTTGCCCACCTGAAAGCTTAACACCACGTTCTCCAATTTCAGTGTCATACTTATCGGGAAGTTCCTGGATAAATCTATCAGCGGCGGCCATTCTTGCTGCTTTTTCTACTTCTTTTTGCCCAGCTTCCGGTTTTGCATATGCAATATTATGTGTTACAGAATCTGAAAATAAAAAAACATCCTGCTGCACAATTCCTATATTACGGCGCAATTCCTGCTGTTTATACTGACGTATATCAATACCATCAATTAGAATTTTACCGCTTAGAGGTTCGTAAAACCTCAATAGCAGGCTTGCTATAGTCGTCTTACCCGCTCCGGTCTCTCCCACAAATGCAACAGTCTGACCTGGAGCTATTTTTAAATTAAATCCTTTAATCACTTTCCTCTGTTCAGAATAACCAAAAACTAAATTATCAAATTCTATCTCACCACGTATTTTTATACAGTCAACAGCATTTTTATTATCAATAATTTCAGGTTGCATCTCCATTATTTCATAAAATCTCTGAAATCCCGCCATTCCACGCTGATACATTTCTGTAAAAACAGTCAGGCGTAAAAGAGGTTTCATAAATAAATTGACATATAACAAGAAAGCAACAAAATCACTTAATGACAATTTATCTTTTGCAATCAGCAAACCACCGCAAGCCAGAATTAATAAATTAGTAATATTAGTAAAAAAATTAACACTCCCGGAAAAATATGCCAGAATTTTATAAGACTTTCGCCGTGTTTCTAAAAAATCTAAACTTTTTTCCATAAATCTTGCGAGTTCATATTCTTCTTGCGCAAAAGCTTTTACTAACCTAATACCTCCTAAACTTTCTTCAGCCCTGGCTGTTATTTCACCACTTTTTATTCTATTATCTCTAAAGGCCGCTTTCATTTTTTTATTCACATATACTGTGTGCAGAGTCTTAGTAATTAATAAAAGTGCAATCAGAATTCCCAGATAGACATTCATCCAAAACAGAATTCCAATCGTACCAACCATAGTGATACAACAAACAATAACGTCATTTGGTCCTCTAAAAGATAATTCTCCTATTTCGGCTATATCACTAGTTAATCTTGATAAAAGCTGCCCAGTTTTAGCGTTATCAAAATACCTAAAAGACATTTTCTGAAAATGCTCAAATAAATCTCTCCGCATATCGTTCTCTATTTTTGCACTCATCAAGTGTCCATAATAATTGACAATATATAATAACCCATAGTTGCCTAAATATAAAATAAATAATACCCCACTATCTTGCAGCAATCTATTTATATTTTTTTGCGGCAACACTTCATTTAGTATCTGTCTCACCATCATTGGAAAAATCAAATCCAATAATGCAGCAACAAGAGAACCGATAACAACACCATACAATATCCTTTTATACGGTTTATAATAATGCAAAAAGTTATAAATCATAAAATCCCTCTTTATTCTCAACGATGCCAAATATGCAGTTTATATGCACCAATTATTTTTCCATTAGGAGTTACGGCCGGAGCTTCTATACCAGCAACATTTCTTCCATTAGTGCTTATTGCCACTGCCTGTAACGGACCATCAGTATGAAAGAAATTTAATTCTGCTCCATCATTTAAATCAATTACAACAGCACCATGAGCAGCGTAATTATGGGTTCTGACATTACGTCCAACGGCACAAGCAGCTATATTACCAGAAAAATCAATCTGCTCCATTGTCCCCAAAGCCTTATATTTATACTTAAACGTTCCATCATAATTAAATACAAACATACTATTATTGCTGGGATGCTCAACAGGAGTAGGTAACTGCCAGTTTTCTCTATTGAACGTGTTGATCGTTGTAAAAATAACGCCGGCGTCAACGGCAAACCCATCACGACCAGAAGCATTAATCCAAACATTATCTATTTGAGCAGGTTTAGATAACTCACGCTGCCATAAAGCTTTTCCAGCAGCATCAAAAAGCAAACCCCTTCCGTCGCTGCAGGATGCTGCTAAAAATTCTCCATTCGCAGAAAAATTGGGACTGCCGCGCATAACAGTATTCTCAAATGGAGCAACAGGCAGCACATCGACAGAATTAATCAACTGCCCTGTCTCTTTATTTATCAAGTACATTGTATCACGATATTTCATATCAGGCCTGATTTCATAAGCCGAAGTCGACAATACAACTTTTCCGTTATTGTCATTTACATCGCACCAGTTAATCCAGCTGTCAATATTTTCATTTTGAGGAAATTGCCAAAGCTGATCACCATTTTTATTAAAAGCAACAGCTTTACCATTATAGCCGCGGCTTCCATCTTTGGCTGTAACAAATCTGTAAGCGTTCGCATAAACATTATCATTTTGATCAATACAAATATGGACAATACTTGGATAGGAACGTTTTGCAGGCTCAGCGCCAACAACATTCGCCGCAGCAAACTTCCATAGTATATCGCCGCCGGCAATATCAATTGCATATAAATTCCCCGATGGGCTCTGCTCACCTATAAAAGCAATTTTCTCGTCATGCGACACACACATTGATACCAGTTTTCCAATTCCTAAAGAACGTTTCCAAATCTGCTTACCATCATTGTCAAATAAAAACAATTCACCCCTATCAGTTCCCACCAACCAGGCGTTTTCATTGTCAATATATTCGATCAAACCTTTGGTAAAACCCATCCGATCATAATTTTCACTTGGTATATCGCCTAGAAAAACACTTACTTCATCACCTCTGTCTGAAGAAGAGAAAGTCTGCCATGGAGTACGGCTACCAGTTATCCAAAACATCAGACACCAGGAAATTATTAATATACCAATTGTAATACAGCCTTTTATTCTGCTCATAAATATAATTTCGTCCAATCATAAACTATTCGTAAATTGCCAAAATACATACCTTGTTCTGAAAGTAAATATGCTATTTTACTAAAAGCTATACCAAGAGTAAAAACAGTCAGTATGATGCAGGCCAATTTTTCTTTATTCCGCCATAACTCGTTCTTTCGTGCGGCAGATAGAAAAAAGCCTCTGCTGACAACAGAAAGCGCCAATGTCTGCGCTCTTCGTAAACAGCGCGCTAATAAAGGTTTGGCTATATATGGTAAATGTCTGACAACGCTCTTTCTTCCGACCTGTGTATCAGAGCGTAAACGTAAAGCAATAATAACCTCTCCTGCTTCAGCAGCCAGAACAGGCAGAAAGCGAATCGCTGTCACAAGCATAAATGCTATCTGTGGCGATAATCTCCAGGCCATAAGTGCTTTTAACAGTTGACGCGGGTCTGAAGTCCAACAGACAAACAGTCCTAACGCCAACATCGTTGCTGATCTCAATCCCTGTACGGCACCATAAACAACGCCTTCACGATACACATATAATCCTCCTGTAATTGATCCTAAAACAGGTACTGTTGGTTCAATCAAAACAAATAACGGCGTTCTTGGAGTCTGAGCAAAAAATAATGCCTGACTAAACATAGATCCCCATAAACCCAACAGTAACAAAATTGCTAATACCTGCCATTTATAAACAGACGTACGAGCGAACAAATGCAGTAATAAAGTCGCAGTGAACAGCAAGAACAATGTTCTTGGATTATCAACTACTATAGCCAATACGGCAACTAAAAATAAACCAAGCAATTTAGTTCTTCCGTCCAATCTCTGCGCCCAGACTGCGGCGTCACAGCCTTCCCACAACTGCCTTACTGACATAACGCCCAACCCCCTCCACAGTAATACATTCCGGTAATTGCAAGGCTTCTGCAACATCAAGCAATGGCGGGACTATCAGCCCGCCTTCTTTTAAAAGCACTCTATCAGCAAGTACCATCTCCGGAACTCCGTCAGCAATAATCATTCCATCAGCCATAACAATTACCCTGTCAGCTATTTCTGAAGCCAATTCTATATCATGAGTACAAAATAAAATACATCCGTGATTTTCGGCAAAATCATTAATCAAATTTTTTATTTCTTCCAAGCTCTGCTGATCCTGCCCAGTAGTAGGCTCATCTAAAAGTAACAATTTAGGTTCTCTGGCCAATAACGCTCCTAAGACAACCCGTAACCGCTGTCCTTTACTAAGTGCTAACGGGAAATCATTAACATTATTTTCTAACTTTAACTTATTTAATAAATCCCACAAATATTTTTCAGACCTTTTAGTATTTTTCCAAGTCAGTTCTTCCCATACACTATCAGCTAAAAGCATTAAATCTGGTTCCTGGCGCAAATAACCTATCTCATGCGCATGTTCAGCTACAGTACCTTGTAAAATTTTTAAACAACCAGATGTAACATAAGTCAATCCACCTAATAAATTTACTAAAGTACTTTTACCTGCACCATTGAATCCCATAAGTGCTATTCTTTCACCTTTATAAAATTCAAAATTTAAACCATGTAAGGTATTGCTTTTAGCGCCTGGATAACGATATATAATATTTTCTCCTTTTACAACACATTCCTGACTTCTTTTTTTCCTAACCCTAAAATTTTGTTTATTATCAATATCACATTCATTATTTATTAACTCTATTATTTTTCCCGTATCATCAGCAAATTCAGTCAAGTTAAGATACCGGCATAATTTTATTCTCTGAGGTTCCCTTAATCCGAATTTCTCCGCATGACCAATCTTTTCCCAGGCCATTTCCGTTGGTCCATCATAAACAAATTCACCATCAAACATTACCGCTAAACGCGGGAAGTATCTTGCTAATTCATTTACACGATGTTCTACAACAATAATCGTAATTTCATCTTCTCTATTAAGAGAAACCAATAACTTTAAAAAATCCTCGACTCCCTGCGGATTCATTTGACTCACAGGTTCATCAAGCACCAGCAGTTTAGGCTTAGTAATAAGAACGGAAGCCAGCGCCAACCTTTGCCTTTGACCACCTGAAAGAGTATGAATACTATTTTTTTCAAATCCCTTTAGGCCTACACGCTGTAAAACTCTGCTTACTTCTTCATTAACAATAGTTTCATCTATTCCCTGATTTTCAAGAGCAAAACCAACTTCGTCAGCCACAGTCATTGCAAAAAGCTGATCGTCAGGTGATTGATAAACGGTTCCTACAAGTATTCCTATTTCTTCCGGTTTCATAAAAGCAGTATCGTTGCCATCAAGATATATCTTACCGTGCAATTCACCTGCACCTGCTGTATTTAAAAGTCCGCTCACCGCTTTAATAAGTGTTGATTTACCACAACCACTGCGTCCTGCCAAAAGTAACATCTCTCCCTTAGCAACGCGTAAACACAAATGTTTTAAAGTAGCGTCCTCACGCACCTTATAACGATATGAAACGTCCTCTATTATCAGCATATCATTCACCCATAACCTGTTGTAATTTAATACCAACTTTATAGCCCAACCATGTTCCGACACTACTGTACACCAAACCATTTATAAGCATATAAAGACCTATATACCAATCCGCATAATATAAACGGTAAAAAAACATCAACTGTTCTAAATTTATCATCGTTATAAATGCATCAGCCATACCAATAGCTAAGGCAACAAACAAAATATAGCCTGAAGTTAAATCTCTTTTATTGTAGAATCCACTTATATACAACACACTTTCCAAAACTACAATATACACCATATAACTAAGGACTCCTAATGGTGTAAAACGTCCAAACATTAAACCTGCCAGCATCCATTTTACTAAAAACATCAATGTAACTATACCAGGTTTACGATAAATCACAAGCAGTGCCATAACCAATAAATATAACAAAATGCCATTTAAAACACCAGTAACCAACCCTGAAAAAGGCCCTAAAACAACATGCAGCACATCCCCCAGTAATGTTGTTGGTACAACGATACTTCCGAATGCTACAGCTGCAAATAATGCAATAGTAATAGCACCCTTAGCACCAATATTAAAAATACACTTTTTTAAATTTTGTGCATTTAAACATACAATCAAAAAACAAAGAAATGAAAATCCAACAGCAAATAACCCCATACTACGTTTTTTCGCAATTGTTATGGGTACTTCCTGGATTTTTTCCTGACCGTTACCAAATACAGTTACACGTAAATTATATTCTCCTTCCACTGCTCTAAAATAATCTACATACAACGGCAAAATAAAAGTCTGGCTTTTCTTCCCGTCTAATGAAATCATAGCCGTAGAAGCATCTTCTATCCCTGATTGCCCAGCCCAACCATGCTCCGTTTCATTATCGCTCTGACTGGAAGTACACAATCCTATAGCTGGTTTTCCGGTAAGCTTATCAATCAATTCTGCTTTAAACTTCAATATCCTCGTATCCTGCTGAGGGTTGCGCATTTCCAACAAAAGATGTGCAGCCGGATGATTAAATACTGCCGACCAATTTGTTGCTCCATCGCCAGTCATTCTATTGCGGAAAGATTCCAAAGCTGTATCCCTGATATATATAGTTCCATCCTTTACTCTGTCATCTTTGGTGCCAAAGTTGTCTACAGGCAAAGTAATGGACTGAATATACCAATTATATTTACTTTTATCGGGTATTAAAGACTGCTCATTTATAAGCACTGGTAAATTACTTTTTGTTTCATTTTCGTGGGTGAAAGTAATAATACTATTCTTCTGCCAATTTTCACTACTCACTTTAACCATAATCTCATGATTACCTGCAGCAAGACTGTTGTCGGCTTTTAAATAAATTAAATCAAAATTCTGCCCATAATCCGGAGGCAATATCCACTCTCTTTGAATAACAGAACCTGCTTCAGATTTTATTTCCTGCCAAAGCTCATCTCCAGTAAAAATCAAACCCTGCGGCAGCATAATCTCAACTTTCACATTCTGCGGCTCAGGGCTATCAAAGCTTTCAATATTTATAAACAAAGGATTAGTAGCATTACCATTAGTTCGGTTAATATTTTTATGCTCTAAACTATAAGGAAAAACCGCTTCCAAATTTATGCCGCCTGCCAAAACCGTCTGACATAATGCAAAAAGACATAACAATAAACTTACAGAAAAAATTTTTAACATATACTACCTTTGCAACAGATGAGTTCAAGCAATTCTTTATCACGCTGACATCTTCCGTTATCTTCTTTCGTGCTTATTTCAATTATTTCATTGGTATTATGGCTCCTAATAACTCTCACAGGAGCATTATATGCTTTGCTCAAAATTTTCTCTGTAAAAACATTATCAGGTCTGCCATCAGCAATTACCGTACCTTCTCCCAGTAAAATAATTCTGCTACAATATTTTGCTGCTAAATTTAATTCATGTACAACCATCAAAATTGTTTTTCCCATTTCTGCCAAAGCTTTACTGAAACGAAAAATTTCTTCCTGATAAACCATATCCAAGCCAGTTGTTGGCTCATCCAAAAATAAAACAGGAGTCTGCTGCGCTAAAACCTTAGCTAATAAAATACGTTGTTTTTGTCCACCAGAAACTTCATTGACAGGTCTTTCCGCCAATTCTTTTGTTCCTGTATATTCCATACATTTTAAAGCCAATTCCTCGTCAGAGATACTTTCACCTTTCCACCATTTCATATAAGGGTATCTACCGGCAAGCACAATATCTTTACCTGTATAACCAAATCCAACTTCTACATTTTGCTGCAGATAAGCAACCTCGCGAGCAAGTTCTTTTTCAGAAAAGCTTTCCAACTTTCTCCCAAAATACAAAATCTCACCGCTTTGCTTGGGCAGCAAACCGCGGATCGTTTTCAGCAGTGTACTTTTACCAGCGCCATTACAACCAATAATACCGACAATCTCACCTTTATTTATCTTTGCATTTACGTCTTGCAGCACACTTTTATTGCCGTAACCAATCGATAAATTTTTTAGTTCAATGATAGTCTCCGTCATAACAGCCTCCTGATTTTATATAACTATTTTACGATAAATTTATGTTAAAAGTAAATCTCTTCTATTTTCCAAATTAAATGTTACATTAAAGCTAATATCTGAAATTAAGTTATATAGGCGGCTCTAAACGCCGCCTATAATATTTTAGAATTTATAATTATAACTCAGTAAGAATGTAAAAGGTGTTGCATAATAGCTGGAAGACGAATGATTGACATTATCTTGCCTATCTAAAACATTATCTATATTTAAAGAAAACTCATTATTTTTATCAGCAGCATAAGACAAATTAAATGTTGTTAATAGATATGGCTTGGTTCCTACAACACCTTTTGTATTAGTGGTTAAAACTCTTTCAGCTAAATAATTAGCTGTAATATTGGCTGTCCATTTTTCTCTATTGTATGTCACACCACCATTAAGTTGTATCCTTCCCAAATTGCGTCTCCAATCTGTTATAACGCCTGATTTATCCGTATTTGTCCTTACTTGAGGATTATTATAAGTTACACCATAATTATACGAAAATCCATTATTTGTAACAATTTCAGAACTTAATTCAATGCCAGAGTTTTTAAAATCTTCATTAACAGCATAATACTTGTCACCACTTTTGCTAAAAGAAATATTATCGTCTATTTTAGTTGCGAATAATGCCGCTTTCCATTTATGTGTATTTGTTTCATTTTTATATCCTAATTCATAGTGGATACCAGTCTGCGGTTTTAAATTAGGATCTCCGACAATTATTCCCGATTCTCCAGTTGCATACATATTACTAAAAGATGGCATTGCAAAAGATTGACCCACGCTGGCATAAATACTTTGATTATTATCTAATTTATGCAAATATTGTACTTGCCCACTAAAATTTTCAAAATTTTTATCTTCATTAGCACCTGCAGTCCAAGTTTCTCTAGCACTTAAAGTAAAAATATTTTTTGTATCTATGCCTGTTTCCCACGATCCATATATTGAAAAATTATTTCTTTTTTTCTTTTCATCCCAATTCATTCCAGTCCTTTCCTCGAATTCTTCTCTTTGATATGTGCTACCAAGTAAATAAGCATTATGCTTCTCTTTCCATAACTTTTGTACGTCGTATCCATAAGTCAAATTCTTTTCTTTATCATTTTTTGCTATTGGATAACCATTTATTGAACCCGAAGAAGAATAGAAGTCTGCACCTGTTGATTTTAAGTTATTCTTATTATAATAAATATTTGCTTTAAATCCACAATCATCTTTGAAATTAATTTGTACAAAGTCCTCTGTCTTATCATGTTTGCGACTATATCTAGTCTTGTCTAAGAGGCTTTGTTTATAGCCATCACCAAATTTATATGCAAAATACGAATTAGACTCACCATGACTATATAATATGTCAAAATTATTATCGAACTTATAATTCAGCATAAAATTATTTTTTTCTGATCCATTAAACGTATTATACATATTCTTGTCATTAGGGTTCAAGTTTGTTCTAGAATCGGAAATTTTGCCAATATTTCCCCATTTATCATAATTATAACTTATCCCCAATTTCCCAGTTTGTGTGCTTAAAGCATAATTTTGGCGACCATTATTCCCAACCCCAACCTTTATAGAATTAGACATCTTATCTTTTGTTATAATATTGACAACACCGCCAGTAGCTTCACTACCATATAGGACAGAACCGCCACCTTTTACAATCTCAATTCTTTCAATATTATCAGTAGGAATATTTTCCAAGTTATATAATCCCCGATAATTGACAGGAGTACCATTTATAAGTATCAGAGTTCCCTTTTCTACACCACGCATACTAACTTTACTTGTCATTGAACCAAGTGAAGCGCCACCTGGTCCTTTAGATTGATAAACCAACCCAGATACTGTTTGAAGAACTTGCTGTACATTTGTCGCACCAATATCCTGTATTTTTTGAGAAGTTAAAATTTCAGTGTCAGCGGCAACATCTAAATCATGTTTTTCATACCTTGTGGCTGTTACAATCATTGGATCTAACGTAAAAGTTTGATTTGGTTCTTCAGCATGTACTGCAGTGCCCCCCCAGACGACATTGCCAGTTATCAATGCGATCATTAAAGCACTCTTACCCATAATCTTTTTCAACATACCCTACTCCCTTTCAGAACTTTTTATATTTATTGAAATAAAAGCACCTTCTATACCCATTCTTTAATGGCCGTATAATATTTACTTTTATTTGCAATCGGCTGGTAAAAATAAAAATGCCTCCTGCTGAAGGCAAAAGGCATAAAACAGCTTGACTACAATAGAAAAACCGCTACATTACCATACTGTCTCACGCAGTAGTAACGAAATCATCAGGCAGTTCTTCTGACTTAGGTTCAACGTGTTTATCTAAGCCTTCCCAGATACATTTCCAGTGGCATAAGTTTAGATTCACTCACCATTACAGCGACGGGATCGTGTGGGATTTACACCCAACTTCTCTATTAAGACCAGCGTCACCTGATTTACGAAATATTTAATTTAATTAAGTATAATATAAATCCATTTATTTTTCAATATACACTATCAAATTCATATCATATCTTATTAGGGTAATGTTTTTGTATCCATAAAAATATTATTGGTATAACAATCAATGTAAAAACAGTTGACGTTATCATTCCCCCAATTATGACCCATGCCATACTAACACGAGTTTCTGATCCTTCTGTCATCGCAAGAGCTGTAGGCAGCATACCAACCACCATTGTTAAAGCTGTCATAAAAATTGGTTTTAATCTAACCTTTCCCGCCTCTATAACAGCCTCCAGTGCATTCTTTCCTTGATGCATCAAAGTTAACGTATAATCTAGTAAAAGCGTACCATTTTTCGCAACCAGACCATCCATTACTAAAATGCCAATCAGCGAATACAAATTGATCGTATTACCAGTCAGCAATAAACAAACAATTGCCCCGATAATGCCTAATGGCAGTGAAAACATCCTTATCAGCGGAGTAAAAATAGACTCATATAATACTGCTAATAATAAGTATATAAGTAAAAGTGACATCGATAATGCCATTGCCATTTCTTTAAAAGAATCATTCATGCTCGTCGCCTGGCCGGTAAATTCGTAGGTGCATTGTAAATCGCTCTGCTCCAGTTTACTCTTTAATTCCTGCAGAACTTCATTTAATGGTCTATCTGTTAAATTACTCTGAATATTTATTATACGTTCTTTATTGACGCGCCTGATGGTTATAGGTCCGATACTCTCTTCTACATTTGCTATATCACCCAAATATACATTTCCATTTTCAGCAGGAACTGGTATGCTTTTTATATCATTTATAAAAAATCCGTCACTACCGCTGAATTTTACAGTAATATCTGTATCATGTCCTCGATTATTTGGATCGTTAGCCAATACACCAGCATTTTTACCAGATACTGCTGCAGAAAAAGACTTTACCACATTGGCAAGAGTTGTCCCATAAAACTTTAGCTTATCGCGGTCTGCTGTAACTTTAAGTTCTGGGACACCTTCTGTATAAGAGCTTTTTATATCTTTAATACCTGCAGTTTCCTGGAAAATTTTCTGTACCTTTTCAGACTCTTTTATCAGTAAACTCATATCACTGCCTTTTAACTCTATTTGAATAGGTGATCTGACCAATGTTTTACCACCAGAAACACCGGTCACCGAAGACTGTATTTCATTGACACGTACTTTTACATCACCAAGATTGGTTTTAGCAAAAGTGCGTATGTCATCGGCAATTTGCCAAACATCTTTGCTTCTTTCTCTTCTATTATACAAACTGATTGATATTTTACCATTACTTTCTGTAGTAGTGACATTAGATAAATGGTGTTCTATTTCAGGAATATTTAACAGGTAATCATCAAATAACAATAATACCTCATTAGTTTGTTCAGCATTGTAGCCTATTGGCAATTCGATATTTACCTGAATTGCGCTTTCATCAGTTCGAGGCATATATTCCGAACCAACTATTCCCATAGGGACAAGCAGAACAGCAACAATAAAAAATATCCCTACTGTTACCAAAACTTTTTTAGGATGCAACAAACACTTCTTCAATATTTTTTCATAAGTGACAATAGTGTTTATTTCTGCTTTATCTAAAAAATCCCATATTTTCCCTTTAGGTAATTTTATACCTCTGGCATAAAATTTAGAAGCCATCATCGGCGTTAGAGTAAAAGATACAATTAAAGACATCAGCGTTGCAAAAACAATAGTCAAACCAAATTGCTTAAAAAATTGTCCTGTAGAACTCTCCATGAATGCTATCGGCAAAAATACTACTATGTCACATAAAGTCATTGCTATAGCAGCCATACCTATCTCATTACGTCCTAATTCAGCAGCTTCGTCAGCTGGATAACCTTCGTCTATATAACGATGTATATTTTCCAATACCACTATAGAATCATCAACTAAAATACCAATACACAATGCCATCCCCATTAAAGACATCATGTTAAAAGTAAATCCAGACAAGTACATCAGAAAAAAAGTAGCGATCAGAGAAACCGGAATTGCTATCATAACAGCAGCAGAAGACTTCCAACCACGAAGGAACAAATATAATACCAAACCTGTAGTAAATAATCCTTCCATCAGAGTATAGAAAGTATTCTTCAACGAATTTCTGACAAAATCGGACTGATCATAAACTACAGTAAAAATATAATCAGGATATTCAATTTTTAACTTTTCCAATTGAAGCAATACACTATCGGCAGCATCAACAATATTCGCACCGCTTGCTTTATAAACTTCAATAGCCACAGCGTCATTACCATCAACACGGCTATATTTAACAGCACGCTTATCACGTGCCTGAACTGTCGCTACATCTTGTAATTCTATGTACAGTCCATTAGCTGCCTTGATTTGAATAGTTCCAATTTCCTCAGCAGACAAGTACTGAGCATTTAACCTAACCGTCGTTTGTTTTACGTCAGAATAAACAGAACCAGATGAAACTAAAACATTTTCATCTTTTATAGCCTGAATAATATCTTTTAAAGTTAAACCATAATAATTTAAACGCTCTTTATCTACGTCTACAGCAATTTCTTTTTCACGCCCACCACTTAATTCTATATCAGCAACACCAGCAGCTTGCTGTAAACGTTCAGAAAAAGTGTTCTCTGCCATAGAATAAATATCAGAGGCGTCAAAAGGTGCAGTAACTGCTATTTCCATAATAGGATATTCATCAGATGAACGTTTGATGACCACAGGTTCGTCAATATCATCCGGTAATTCTTTACGAATGGAACTAACCTTTTTAGTTGCTTCTATAGCAACTAAATCAGCATCCGCATTACTGTCAAGCTCAACAAAAATTTCAGCACGTCCAGGTCTCGTAGCTGAACGTACTTGTTTAAAATGAGAAATAGAAGATAAGACATCTTCTATTGGTTTTGTTACCTGCTGTTCAACAGACTCTGTACTTGCTCCAGGATAACTGACGATGACGCTTATGTAGGGGGAATCAACTTCCGGTAATAATTCTACTCCAATCCTGAAAAAACTAAAAATGCCCAACACAACAATTAGAGCAAAAATCATTGAAATGCCAATAGGCCTCTTTATGGAAAATCTGGTGATATTCATATACTACCACCCTTTTCATTTTCTATATTGACCTCCAAGCCATGACGCAGGCGAGATAAATTATCAACGGCGATCATTTCACCATCATTAAGTCCACCGACTATTTCCACATCATAATCATTACGAAGTCCCAATTTAACTTCACGCTGTTCTAATTTTTTATCAGCATTTACAATAAAAATATATTTTTTTCCATTTTTATCTACCACAACATCTTTATTTACACAAAGTGCAGAATCCTTCTGTAAAAATTTCAATTCACTTCTGGCAAACATACCTGCTTTTATACTTGCATCATTTGCCAACAATTTAATTCTAGCACTATAAGTTCTGTCATTCACGTCTTTATTTGGACTTACAAAAATAATCTCTCCAGGAAAACTTTTTCCCAGTGCTTCTATTTCTGCATTTATCATATTACCTGTTACAAGTACTGCAGCATCATATTCAGATATAGAACAGTCTATATAAAAACTGCTATTATCAGTAATAGTCAATAATTTGGTTCCTGCCGGGACGTAACTTCCAACTTCTACATTACGATAACTGATAATACCGGATCTAGGAGCTTTTAAAACCATATCAGATTTCTTATTTCTCAGTAAAACAAATTCCTGATATCTTCTTTGTGCTACCTGTTCTTTAGCATAAAGAGATGCCGGAACACCATCATACAGTTTCTGGTCTGCCAAAGACTCATAAGCTGCCTGAGCATTCACCATAACCTGTTTAATCTTATCGTATTCTAATTTTGATACAGCACCCATTTCATGCAGCTTTTTATAACGTTCAAAATTAATCTGCGCTAATTCATAATCAGCTTTATATTTATAATAATCAGCGTTATATTCGGTATCAGTTTTTGATGCAGTAGCATCTGCTTCCCGATATCTTGCCTGAGCTTTCAATAACTCAGCATCTACATCATGTAATTCCTGTATTATTAAAATATCATCTTTATTTACGTTACTGCCTAAATCTACATTTATTTCTTCTATTTTACCGGCATATTTATTAATAATATCTACTTGTGCATCAGAAACAGTTTTACCGAATAATGAAATAGTTTTATACATAGGACGGCGATACATAACCTCTGTGTGAACCAGAGGCTTTAAAACTTCTTTCTTTATAGCCTTTTCAGAAGTAAAAATAAGCCTGCTTAGAAAAATCAAACTTAATCCTGCCAGGCAGATTATAAACAAACTTCTGTATTTATTTTCAAGAAAGAATTTCTGTATTTTCTGCTTCACTGTTTCATCCCCACTCACAATAATTTCAATGATAAGTTCATATTTTTCCAAATACAAACCAAACGCCAAACAATCACAAATACTTTCTTAATCGTTATAATAGGCGGCACAAAATGTGCCGCCTATTATAGTTAATTCATAAATGCTTAAAAAGTATGCTCATACATGACTTTCCAATTAAGCGGTAAATCCAAATTACCATATCTATTGGAATAATTATCTCTATCCAACAAATTATTTATAGTCAATGTGACATTATCATTAGATGTAAAAGAATACATTGTATTTAAGGTCAATCTTGCTCTAACAGGTATTTGACGGTCATTATAGTCTTCCCGATCACCTAAATATTTAAATGTTAAATCACTCATAATTTTTTTATTGTTATAAGTAATACCAGCAATTAAATCCAATCTTCCTGAATCCTGTATCCACTCAGGTTTTTTTGCTGATTTATCATAAATTTCTGGATTTCCATAACCAGCGCCTAACCTGTATTGCCAATTATCATCAACTTTATTTGTCACTTCGAATTCAATACCAGTATTTCTAAAATCACCTTTATTAACAATGTACTGTTTACCATCAGATCCTAAATTCTTAGGACCAGACCAGCCGAATTTATCTTTAAATTTCATATGATAAATAGATAACTTATAAATTTTATTTCCATCTAATTTTTTTACACCAGTTTCATAATTCCATCCTTGTTCAGGTACAAGATTGGTATAATTTGAAGAAGTAAAATAAGAATCTACAGCTGGCATTTGAAAAGCTTTGCCAATATTTATATACCAGCTTGTATCCTCATCGAATTTATAAAGAGTTTGAATCTGGGGTAATAAAATATCCTTATCTGTTGCTAAATCACTAAATTTCTCCCCACGAAGTCCTAATGTAGTTTTAAATTTATCACTAAATTGCTTATCATATGATAAATAAATTGCATTGTCTGTTCTGTGCGCAACATTTGTTTTTTTAACTAGGCCCTCATAGTTTTCTCTTCTTAAAGTATACCCCAAAATAAAAGAATCATTTTTTATATTCCATTGTTTCTGAAAATCAAATACATAACTATCAAGCCTAGCATTACTATCAACAGCTTTGTTTTTTATATAATCAAATCCATTTGCTTTCCGGTAATTATATCCAATCATTGCTTTAATACCATTATTTTTTCCTGTATAGTTAAGTCCAGTAGTCATTCGTGTATCTTCATATCTATAATTATAATCTACAGGAGTAGAAGCATATTTATGCCCACCACGGGTTATCTTACCATTTTGGTAGAAAAAATTAGCAGATACTTCCTCTGACAACCTAGCTGTTATCGCGGCACGATCAGTTTGACCTTTACCAACCCACCAATCAGTCTCAGAACCATTAGGATAATCATTACTATGACTTCTCTTATTTGAGTATTCTTTACCTGCACTAATCATAAAATCTTCACTTGCAAGAGTTACGTTGTAATCCTTGTAATAATTACCGATAGTACTCCTTGTCGTTACACGTTCTTTACCACTTGGCCTTTTTGTAATAATATTAACGACACCACCCATAGCTTCTGCACCATATAAAGTTCCTGCCGCACCCTTAACTATTTCTATACGTTCAACCATAGAAATAGGAATAGAATCAGCACTATTATAGTTTTTCAAATTCATAGGAATACCATCTACCATGACTAAAGTTCCTCTATCAAAACCACGAATCACAGTACGTCCAGAACTAAATCCAAATTCTTGCCCAGCATCACCATAGCCTGTACTAGATAATCCCAATTGGTTATCAATAGCATCAAAAACATTTTTATAGCCAGCATCTTTTATCTCTTTATCTGAAATAATTGTTGTGGACGCCGGTGTATCCAAGTCCCTTGTTTCCATTCTTTGTGCCGTTACGACCATCGGGTCTAACGTAAATGCTTGATTTGGTTCTTCAGCGTGTACTACAGTACCCCCCCAGATGACATTACCAGTTACAAGTGCTACCATCAATGCACTCTTACTCGTACTCTTTTTCAACATACTCAACTTCCTTTCACAACTTTTTATATTATTGAAATAAAAGCGTTTCCTGTACCCGTTCTGTACGGCCGCACAATACTTTACTTTTATTTGCAACCAGCAAATAAAAATACCTTTTGCCTGAGACAAAAGGTATTTACAGCTTAACAGAATATATAAAGCTGATAGATTACCTACCGTCTCACGCAGTAGTAAATTCAATAATCATCAGGCAGTTCTTCTGACTCAAGTTCATAGCGCATTCAAGCCTTCCCAGATATTAATCCAGTGGCATAAATTTGAATTAGCTCACTATTACAGCGACGGGATCGTGCGGGAATTACACCCGGCTTCTCTATTAAGACCTACGTCACCTAATGATAATATGCAGTTATAATATAAAATTATATATGAAAAGATTTAGTTTTTCAAATAAATATGACTATTATATGCCATTTGGTTTAAACATATTTTGCTTTTCTGCCTATTTATTATTAACAGTATCATCAGTATTCTTAACAGCCTGAGTACAAATCTCCAGCATAGCTTCTGCAAACGTTTTTTCAGGTACAGGTACAAGCTCACCGTTATTTATTTTACTTTCCAGCTTCGTTCCTTTGCTGCCATAAACCTCCATTTGTTTTACCCCATAGGTTTTAGATACAACATTGAACTGCATTAACATTTCGCAATACTGTACTTTTTCTTTTTTTGCAAGCTTTTCTGCATATGTTTTATTCATTTTCTTCAACAAATCTTTATCTGTAAAAACTGTTTTCACAAAAACATTAACTATATTTTTATCTACAACTCCATTTTTAACTTCTTCAAAATGAAGCGAATCCATATCATATGCATAAACACCCATATTATTTTCTAAAACAATGGACCAACGTGCTGCTTCTATCTCTTCTTCTGTAGGCTTAGGCATCATACTGATTTCCCAATTCATTGGGTTAGCAGCCTTATTCTCTTCAGCATTAACTACAAATGAAAATAAGAACATCATACAAAGAGCTAACAACATTATTATTTTTTTCATAAGATTACCTCCCACTTTAAACATCCAAATTACGCACAATTCGCAAAATATGCTCCTGCGATAAACTGCGAAGGCTATAATAAGTTGCTCCCATTGCTTTGGCAACAGCTTTGGCCACACCCAGTTTAATAAAATCTGTTTCAGTATCGATAACAACGGAGGTAATTTTAGCCTTCCGAATTTTTTCAGCTATTTTTAATGCACACTCTACCGGATCGCCACCGTTTTCTTCTATGGCATTAGCTCTGCCATCAGTTACTAAAATCAGAATCGGTTCTAACTCGCTGTCTTTTTTATTCAACATTCCCAAAGTTAAAAGCGAAGTTGATAAACCGTCTGCTAAAGGAGTTTTTCCGCCAGTAGGCATTTCTGCCAAACACTTTTGTGCAAGATCAACGCTGCGTGTTATAGGCAGCAATAATTCAGCCTTTTGCCTGCGAAAAGCAACCATACCAACACGATCACGTTTCTGATATGCTTCCTGCAGCATATAGAAAATAGCGCCTTTTACGGCCCGCATCCGTTCACGAGCTCCCATTGACCCACTGGCATCAACTGCAAATAAAAATGTATTGCCAATACGTTTTTCGCGTACTTTTTGCCGTAAATCTTCACTCTTAATATTCAGGGCGCAACCGTTATCTTCACGCAGACGCTGAAACGGCGCAGCAGCCCTGATTGTAGCATCAAAAGCCAAATCTTCCACTTTTATTTTCGGCATTTCAGCCCTAACATAACGCCCTTGTTTAAGATCTGTTTTAGTCGTGCTGCGTTTGCCACTGCCACGACGGACATTGCGATCTTTGCCTAAATCCAGAACCATTTTAGGAAGCTTAAAATTTTTATCAATATCTGCAATCTGCTCTTCCGGTGCTAACTGATTTTTGTCATTGTCAGGAGTCTGCTCTTCTTTTTCTTTGTCGTCATCCTGATTCTCATCATCGTCGCTGTTATCTTCCTCATCACCATCGTCTTCATTATCATCAAGCGGCGGTGGCGCCAACGGTGACTCCTCTGAGTCTTCATCATTATCCTCGTTTTCATCTTGATTCTGCTGTTCATTCTCATCAGGCTGTTCTTCTTCCTGCTGCTCCGGATCTTCCTGTTGTTGTTCTGGTGGCTTCCGCATACGATGTGGCAGCACAAACATGGCAGCTTCTTCCACATCCTTAGGTAAAACATAATTTCTTTCCGCTAAAGCGGCTATAGCTTTAGCGGCTTCCAAAAGATAAATTTCCGCTCTATGACCGGCACAAAAAGCCTGTGCGCACATTTGTGCCGCCAGCTGCATCATGGCTTCCGATACTTCAATCTCTTCTACAATGCTCCTTGCCAAAGCAATCTTTGCCGCTAATTTTTCTGTTTCATCAAAATAACTGTTTCTGAAGCTTTGTATATCAGAACCACAGGCAAGAGAACGTCTAATTATTTCTGTGCGTATTACCACATCCTTCTCACTTTGGGAATCAACATACATACCAAACCTATCTAATATATGACCTGGCAGAACTCCTTCTTCGGGGTTCATTGTTCCAATAACAGTATACGATACAGAATGAGTAAAAGAAATGCCATCACGCTCAACCTGATTGATACCAGAAGCGTTAGCATCCAAAACTGCAGTCAGCAATTCCTGCCGCAATAAATTTGCTTCATCAATATACAAAATATTACCTGTAGCTCTGCTTAATATCCCAGGCGAAAATCTGCGTTCACCTTTACTAACAGCATATTCAATATCGATACTACCAAAAAGCATATCTTCCGTAGCATTAAGCGGTAAATCCACTATCTTCTGTGCGCCAATAATCTCTTTAGCGGCGCGTACCAAGGTGGATTTAGCAGTCCCTTTTTCACCGCCAATCAAAAGGCCACCTGCCTTTTGATTTACTAAAGCGATCTGCAGCGCTTTTTTTAACTGCTCCTGCCCAACTACTGCCACAAAAGGATAAATAGCATTAGTCAGCATTTATAACGCTCCTTTAGCCCCAGAGGACAAAATACTTTCAACCTTATCCCAATCCAATTGTCCTTCTTCAAAAGGACGACGACGCATACGATGCGGCAATACTAATTTGGCAGCATTTTTTACGTCTTCCAGTTCCACTTCTTTGCGTCCATTAAAAGCCGCCAGTGTCAAAGCTGTTTTAATTACAGTAATATCGGCGCGATGCCCGTCAACACCAAGTTCTACAGCTAATTTAGCAACGGTTTCCAAGAGTTCGTCGTTGATATCTACCTGAGGCAACAAGCTGCTGGCCTGTGTAATTTTTGCAGCCAGTTCTTCCTGATCATGCTGATAACCGGCAATAAAAGTATCGGCATCCTGCTCATAAGCCAAACGACGTTTAATTACCTCAACACGCTGCGCGGGATCATGCTCACCTGTAACAACTACTGACAAGCCAAAACGATCCAAAAGCTGCGGGCGGATATCACCCTCTTCAGGATTCATTGTACCAACCAAAACAAAACGAGCCGGATGAGAATATGAAACGCCTTCACGCTCAACTGTATTGATTCCCATTGCTGCAGCATCCAACAATACATCTACAACATGGTCATCAAGCAAATTTATTTCATCCACATACAAAATATTACGGTTGGCTTGAGCTAAAATGCCTGCCTCAAATTTTTTCTCGCCATGCTTAATAGCATGTTCAATATCCAAAGTACCAACAACGCGATCTTCAGTCGCGCTTACAGGCAACTCGACCACACGCATTTTTACGGTATCGGCAACTAATTTATTATCCTCCGTATATTTAGATGCACAATCTTCGCATAACAGATTGGGATCTGCCGGATCACAATGAAATTTACATCCATGTACTGCTTCCATAGCCGGCAGTAATTCGGCCAAAGCACGTACTGCTGTTGACTTGGCAGTACCTTTTTCACCCTTTATTAAAACACCGCCTAATGCCGGATTGATTACATTTAAAATCAAAGACATTTTCATATCGTCCTGACCCACAATTGCTGTAAACGGATACACTGCTGCTCTTTTCACTATAATTCCTCCTAAAAGCTAATATTAGTAACCTATATCCATAAGAAAAAGATCACAAATAACTTACTATATTATACTAAACCATATACCACGTGTATAGTCAAATTCTAAATACTGATAATTTCAAATTTATCCGATAAAATTTTACCTGAATTTTCATCCCATTCAAATAATAAAATAGCCTGCTTACCGTTATAACTCAGCTTGGTTTTGCCATTTTCGATAACAACGCTCTGACCAACTGTCATATCCATCCATTCTGTTACACCAGTCTGATTACACACAAGCATTGGCAGTCCGGTGACTTCTGAACATTTTTCCCATGCTCCTAAAGGATTACCACAAACAGCAGTTGGAGGCCAAGCTGCTATATCAATAATTATTTGAGCTCCTTTCTGCTGCATTTTCTGTGCGTGTTCGCTATACCAGGCATCAGCACATACCAAAGCACCTACTTTAACATTACCGCAATCTACAGGCTCCAGCACATCAGCCCTTGAAGCCCATGCTTCAGCACCGCTCCCATGTGAAATAAGTTTACGATGTGTTCCACAAATATTCCCTTTAGGACCAAAGATAATACAGGAATTAAAATTACACTTCAAACCATCATCATATTCGCCGCATCCCAAAAACAAAAATAAACCATAAGCTTTGACCAAGGCTAATAGATGGCTTAATTTAACAGACGGCTGTTTATCTACTTTTGCATCAGGGTTTAATTTGTAAAAATAATACCCCTGCACTGCCGTCTCAGGTGTAACTACCCATTTTGCTCCATTATCGGCAGCAATTCGAACTGCATTCTCTAACAGTTCTATATTTTTATGTTCAGGTCCCCGGCTGATTTCTAAATGACATAGCGCTATTTTCATAAAGTCTCCCTTTAATTAAAATTTTCTGGATATACGGCTTTGGCAATATCTTCTACAGCATTAACAGTATATTGTGAAACTGCTAAAACATGAGCTGCTGGAAGCATTATAACATTTTTATTTTTACCAGCTTTTGTAGTTTGATAAGAAGGATTAGATAAAATTTCTGCTTTCATCTGCACCGGGTCATGCTTGCCATCGTAATTCCATACAGGTATCACAAAAGCATCTGGATTTAAACGTACAACTTCTTCCTGAGACAAAATCCCAGACTGAGTATAATGTAAATCCTCTGTAGCGTCTTTGACATTCGCATAACGGCAAATATCCATAAAAGAACTTTCAGGTCTGTAAAAAACTCCGTTACTTCTAATGAATACAACTCTTTTTTGCTCAGAAGGTTTTATGCTACCAACTTTATTTTTAACAGACTTTAATTTACTATCCATTTGCCTGATTAATTTTTCAGCATTGGCCGGCTCACCAACCAATACAGCAATATCATTAATGGCCTTTTTTATTTCCTCCATATTATTAGGAGTTTTATAAACATATACCTTTAACCCCAAGTCCCTCAATGACTGAATCATTTCCTGCTTAAAAAAATCAGCCGCAATAATAATATCCGGATGCATGGCAAGCAACGCTTCCGCACTATTTCCATAAGCTCTGTTAGGTATTGATTTTACTCTGTCTACTATATTTGAAATTTCAGGATCATCTGCTAAATAAGTAACTGCTGTTATTCTTTTTGAATCAACTAAATCTATAAGAATTTCATCTGTACTTATCGACAGCGAAACTATTTTTTCTGGTTTTTTCTCAAAATTTATTACTGTTCCTGTTGAATCAGTAATACTATATTTATTTCCTATTTTATCATTTTCAGTGTTTTTTTCAATTTGGTTACTGCATCCCATACAAAAATTATAGACGAACACCAGTAAAATAAAACAAATTATTTTTGCTATAATATTTTCATCTTTTTCTAAATATTTTTTTATCATTTAACATCAACCTTTAAAATTACATATGAACCGAAGTAATTACTTCGGTTCATATGTTTGTTTTTAATTAGAATTTATATTTATAGCTTAATAAGAAATTTATGGGTGTTGCGTAATAATCAGTACCAGTATGACTTAAAATATCTTTTCTATCTAATATATTATCAATGTTCAAAGAGATTTCATTATTTTTATCCATTTTATAAGTAGTACTCAGACTAGTCAAAAAATATGGTTTAATTTTCCAAGAATGCTTAGCAGAAGGTGTGCCTACTCGTTCTGTTAAATAAGTACCTCTTAAACTTGTACTCCATTTATCTTTTTGATATGTGATACCACCAGTAAATTGTAATCTGCCATATTTCCTATCCCAATAATTTTTTGTAGTGTTATTTCCTTCTGCTTTAACCTTAGGATCTCCATAATTTATTCCCCAATTATAAGACCATCCATTTTTACTATTTATATCACAAGTTAACTCAACACCAGTATTTTTAAAATCTTCATTTTTATATTTAGAAATACCAGTTTCTGAATTCCAAGTAGCGCTAATGTTATCCTTAATATCAATATGATAAACAGCGGCTTTCCAACTATGCCCACCAGTTACTTTCTTCCATCCAATCTCATAATTAACTCCAGTTTGTGGTTTTAACTCTGGTGCTGGCTGAAGATTGTAAGTGCTACCATACATCTGATTAAATGTTGGTAAAATAAATGACTGACCAATTGATAAATACAAATTATCTTTTTCATTTAATTTATGAACAAATTGTCCAGAAGCACTAAAATTATTATAATTTGCATCTTTCTCTGCACCAGCGGTCCATGTTTCTCGAGCACTTAAAATAACTACATTTTTAGCATTTATATTTTGTTCCCATTGCCCGTAAACACCAAAAACTTTTCTTTCTTGCTGCATATATTTTGTAGTACTAGCTTGTTTAAAATATTCATTTTTATAATTAAATCCCAACACTGCTTTAGATTTATCATTTAGTTGCCAATTTTTCTGTAAATCTAAACCATAAGTTCTGTCTTTTTGGTCAGTCTCATCAATTGATTTACTTATTGAACCCTTACTATCAAAATTAGTAAAACCTCTTGTTATAGGCTCGTTCTGATTATAATAAAAATTGGCTTTCCAATTTTTATCATCATAATTTATTTGTGCAATATGGTACTTATTTGTATAAGTTTTATCATTTTGTAAATCACCTGCTTTAGCAGCAGTTGTACCTTTCCAGTTATTACCAAACCAATTTTGGTAACCATTTTCATTTTCCATATAATTATATAGAATCTGCAATTTATCATTAAAATTATACTCTAAAAAAATACTATCTTTATCCGATCCATTAAATGTACAATCACGATCACCAGCTGGATCCTTATTTGTTTGAATCTTATCTAACTTATCCCATTTTTCCTTATTATAACCAACATTTAACTTACCGGCATTAAAGGTAGCTTTGTAACTTTGCTGTCCATAATTTCCTACACCTGCAGAAATAGCATTCTCAAATTTTCTTTTCATTATGATGTTTACAACACCACCCATGGCTTCACTGCCATACAATACGGCACCACCACCCTTAATTATCTCAACTCGTTCAACATTTTCAACAGGGATAGAATCCAAATAATATTTACCAGACATATTTATTGGAGTTCCATTGACCAATATAAGCGTTCCATTACTTACACCACGTATAATAATAGGGTTAGACATTGTTGAATATGGATTTCCACCAGGTCCGTAAGTAGTATAAGAAATACCTGAAACTTTTTGTAAAGCCATTTGGATATTTTCTGCTCCAGTATTTTTCAATTCTTCAGCAGTCAAAATAGTTGTCGATGCAGGAACATCAACATCAGCTTTTTCATATCGTGTAGCTGTTACAATCATTTCATCTAATAAAAATTTTTGAGGTTCTTCAGCGTGTACTAGAGTGCCCCCCCAGATGACATTAGTACTTGTCAATAAGCCCATCAAAACTACTTTTACCAAACTCTTTTTGTTCCTTAACAATTTCCATCTTCCTTCCACTTTTCAAATTTATAGCAAACAGCTTTACGTATCCAATCTTTCATGGTCATACGCAGCTTAAGCTAACATTATATAAGCATTTTAAGTAACAAAAACAATTTGTAAAACCTACAATGTTAGACCGGAGTAAAACTCCGGTCTATTAATTTGTTACTTAAAATGTATATTCCATTCCAACTAGGAAATTACGTCCCGGAGCACTCCACCACTGCTCATCTGGATCACTGCTCCAGTTATATCTAGCATTCGAATGTTCTGCATAGAATTTATCAAAAATATTATTAACTTTTACATATGCTTTAATCGTTTTAGACACTTTATAATTCAACCCTAAATCCCAAACCCAATATGTCGTGGCCGGGAAGAAATTATCAACAGCATCCGCTGTCTGCGGACCAGGTCTATCAATAATACCTTTGCCTAACAATGATGCACTAAATTTTCCCTCATCATAATCTACACCAATATTCCACGCACCTTTAGGAACGTAACCGTCAACGTTGGCAGCTCTTTGGGCAGTTGCATCTACTATTGTATGTGTATAACCTACAAAGGTCGAAATATTTTTATTAAATTGTTTGCGTAACTGCATGTCCCAACCTCTGGCTTTTTCATCACCAACATTAGTATATTTAGGAGCTACGTAACCAATACGATCTTTAGAATTCCTCCAGAACATATGTGCTGATGCAACTAATGTGTCATCAAATCTATGATTAATCCCTATTTCTTTGGTAGCACCAGTTTCAGGCTTTATATTGGGATTACCGTATTTGGAACTATATAAATGCGTTGGCGTAGGAGGGATAAAATATTCACTATAGCTTACATAAACATTGGTTTTATCATTATTAAAGTTATAACCTAGATTTACGCTGGGAGTAGTATGGTTACCGAACCCGGAATTTTTGTCATGACGTACTCCGGCAGTTAATTTTAATTGGTCTGTGATATTAAATTGATCCTGAATATAGACAGCTTTATTAATCAACTTCACGCCATTGGCAGTAATCACTTTATCATGACTATATTCAAATCCCGCGGAAACGATATGTTTATCATCAAAATTCTTAGTAAATTGATCAGAAATTCTCATAGTTCTGACTTTAGTCAAATATGCGTTAAAATTTGTATCATAATCTAAATTGATAAAAGATAATTGATTTGTAGTCGTATCATCAAATTTACTGTTTAAAATAAATTTATAGTTACTATTATCTACTGATCCAGGTTTTAAACTTGGTTCCCATAATGCGGTATACTTATAATCAGCTTTATATGAATCATAAGTAGCTGTTAAATCATGCTTTTCTCCAAGTTTCTTTGTAATTTTAAAACTGGTACTCGTAGCATTTGAATAGGCTGGAGTCGTTACTCCGCGTCCGTCCTTAAAATCACTGATTTTATTTTTACTGACATAAGCATCCCAAGACCAATCTTTTTCTTTTCCCTGGTGGTTTATAGCATAATTTTCTGTATTAAAGCTTCCTAATTCGGCAGAAATTTTAGTTTTTATTCCCTCAGGTTTAGCTGTAATGATATTAATAACGCCACCTTTTGCATCAGATCCGTACAATGTAGATGCAGAACCTTTTAACACTTCAATTCGTTCTACGTTATCCAGATTTTTCAGCATTACAGCGGATATTTTATTATTAACATTATTTATTTTTACACCATCTACAAGAACAACAATTTCATCAGCACCATTAATTTTTAAATTATTACTGTTATCATAACCAGCTACACTATAATTGCCAATGTATACTCCCGGCACCATACGTAATGCTTCAGACAGATCCTGATAATGTCTTTCTTCAATTTCTTTTTTTGTAATTACGCTAATATTAGCATTTGCTTTAAAAGCCTCAACAGGAGTACGAGTTGCCGTTACAACCATTTCATCTAAAAAGAATGCCTGCTGTTCTTCAGCGTGGCCTACCGTGTACCCCCCCAGATGACACTCCCAGTTATAAGTGCTGTCATCAGTGTACTTTTGCTCAAACTCTTTTTCAACATACTCAACAACTTCCTTTCAAAATTTTTTATCATAGAACAAATCATCTGTGTCCAATCTCGCATGGTCACACAAATAATTGATCCATCAAAAATAAAAATGCCTTTCTCCCAAAAACAGAGAAAGGCATAAAAACACCGGTGTTAAACAACAAAGGCGCAACCTCCCATCGCTCGCAGGAATATTACTTTATTAAAACAGGCAGTTCTTCTGGCTCAGATTCAACGCCTTCGCTGCACCTTCCCAAGGTTATCCTCAGTGGCATTTGCAGCAGGCTCATCTTTACAGCGGCGGGACCGCATCGGCTTATACCGATTTCTCTATTAAGCTTGCGCACCTGTTTTTATATTCAGTTATTAAAATGCTCTACTACTTATTTGCTCACTTATATGATATAATGTCTTATATGGAATTATTGTAAACTATATAGTGACTATATTGTCAATATATTTTTCATTTTTTATTGAATATTATTTAAATATTTTAATGGAGAT
>ERZ772900.780-NODE-780-length-32371-cov-17.596082_pt1 | contig 32371 bp, 25 predicted proteins | sample MGYA00512124_ERZ772900 | MGnify/ENA primary metagenome ERZ772900 (study PRJEB29015, sample SAMEA2737716) | human gut metagenome | biome: human gut; feature: human-associated habitat; material: faeces | place: China | collected 2012 ... | reverse complement strand
ATACGCCAGCGCCCACTGCCGCCGGCAAAACACAAAATGCTGGATGCCGGAAAGCTGTATATATTCCTCTTCCCGATATTCCATTGCAGCTTATACCAAATCGATCACTTCCGGTGTCAAGCCGTCCAGTGTTTCCAGTGTGATGTCATAATCATCCAAAGACTTGGGATTTTCCACGCCTTCTTTTGCTTTGATTTTCAGCGAACGGTGTACCTTGGCAGAAGTGTACTTCGGCGTTTTGCAGTCATGTTCCCACCAGTACAGCCGGCAGACTTCCATGCTGCCGTCCGGACGTGCCGCAGAGCTGTCATTCTCGAACAGCGTTTTCAGCGCCTCTTTGATTTTCTCCGCATCTTCTTCGGTAAAGCCGGTTTTCTCTGCCAGCTGACAGTTGATGCTGCCCTTGATTACATAAAGTCCGAACTCCACCATATGCTTCATGCCCATGGTATCCGAGGACTTGGCATTTTTGCCGCTTTCGCCGTTGACGCACTTGGTGATTTGCAGGCTTACGATATTCACCGGGGAAACGCTGACTGCCTGGTGAATCGAAACCGGTCCACGCACGCCAACAGAGATACCGCCTTTGATTGCAAAAACCTGTCCAAAGCTGCGCACATCGATCCACTCCTCGCAGGCAGCTTTTGCAAAGGCATCCTGGTCGGTATCCTTACCCTTGACAAGCTGGCTAAGATGTTCATTTTTCGTGGCACGGTCGCTCAGATTGGTAAAGTCATCGGTACGGGCATGGTCTTTCGACTGCACATACACATTCTCGCCCATGTCCTGCAGTCTGTTCCGGATCTTCCGCTTGATGCACACATCCGAAATTTCGCCGCAGCTGTCATAATTTTCTCTGGGACGGTTTCCGTTCAGCGGATCGCCGTTGGGGTTTGCGTTTGCGGCAGTGACCAGCACTGCGAAGTCAATCTTATGTTCCAGTACACTCATGAGTTATTCCTCCTCGTTTCCGTTTTTAGCGGTTTCATTGTTTGAAAGTTTTTCCTTCTTGGTAAACAGATACTTCATCTCGTGATCGTATCCCAGCAGATACAGGGAAGACAGGCGTGCCGTGCTGGAGAACACTTCGGGAGACATCATGCTGCTGATCTCCTGCATCTCGATCTGATAGCGGTCTGCCTTTTTTCCCAGCTTGTTGATATAGGGCATCAGCCGTCCCCGAAGGATTCCCCAGGTATAGTAGGGACGAACGGAGAACATATTCCAAAGCCGCTACGGCCATGTGTCCCAGCTGCGGGCCATGGGGGCGGACATCCGGGTGCAGGGCCGCACGGCCACCGTCACCGGGGTGGGCGGCCTGCATGGGGCCGCTGTACAGGGCGGAGACCTGAGAGGGGCCGCAGCCTTAGTGGTGGCTGGGGTGGCCGCCCGGGGCGAGACCCGGGTGACCGGCCTTGCCCACATCCGCCGGGGCTACGACGGCCTGGACATCGGGCTGCGTGCCCTGGGAGCGGACATCACAGAGACAGACTGACGGACGAAAGACAGTTTTTTTAGGAGAGGGCCAATGGCATCACCAAGAAACAAACGCAAACGGAAACGGGGCAAGGGGCGGCTGGGCCCGCTGTTCAAGCTGCTGTGCGCCGGAGCGGTGGCGGTGGCGCTGACCATGGGGGCCACCGTGTTCTTCCAGGTGGAGACGGTGGCGGTGACGGGCAACAGCCGCTACTCTCAGGAGGAGATCATAAAGGCCACCGGCATCCAGACGGGGGATAACCTGTTCCGCATGAACAAGTATCAGATCGCCCACCAGGTGCTCCAGGGTCTGCCCTATGTGGAGGAGCTTACGATACGCCGCGCACTGCCCAGCACCATCGTTATTACGGTGAAGGAGTGGGACGCGGTGGCCCGCGTCGAGGCCCCGGGGACTTCTGCCGTCGTTCAGACGGTACCCCAGGCCCCGGCGGAGCCTGTCCAGCCGGACAGCAGTCAGGCGGGTGACGGTGCAGACCAGAGCCAGGCCGCCGGAAACCAAAGTGCCGCCGGAGACATCGGCGGGGACAGCTCCTCTGAGGACACCCAGGAGGATGCCAAGCCCGCCACCCAGGCGTGGCTCATCAGCGTGGGGGGTAAGCTGCTGGAGCCCGCCCCCGCCGACAGTACAGCCATCTCCGTCACCGGGATCACCCCCCTGTCCCCAAGGGCGGGGGAGATGCTGGTCCTGTCCCAGGAGGAACAGCCCAAGCTGACGGCGCTGCTGGCCCTGCTCCAGGGGCTGGAGGACTATGACATGCTGGCTGACACCGCATCCATCGCCCTGGGAGACACCCACGTGGAGCTGCGCTATCTGGATCGCTTCACCGTGAAGCTGTCCCTGGTGGGGGACATGGACTATAAGCTCCAGGCCCTGAAGGCGGCGGTGCCAGAGGCGGAGAAGAAGCTGGGGGAGCAGACCACCGGCACCTTTGACCTGACCCAGGAGAGCATCACCGCGGTATATACCCCGGACTGAAGCGGAAAATTTGGGAAATCGAGACAGGTCGCGCTTTTTCTCTTGACCTGACAGGGAAAGCGCGATACAATAAAAATAATAACGACTAAATGGCGGAGCGGGGCATATTTTCGGCGTTTTCAGCCGCTTCGACTTTTACATAGGAGGAACGACAATGGCCTTCGGATTGGATATGGGTCCTGACAATGTAGTAAATATCAAGGTGATCGGTGTAGGCGGCGGCGGCAACAACGTGGTCAACCGCATGGTGAAAACCGGCACCAAGGGCGTGGATTTTATTGCCGTGAACACGGATAAGCAGGCCCTTGGCGCATCCAGCGCCACCTTTAAAATTCAGATCGGCGAAAAGCTGACCAACGGAAAGGGCGCGGGGTCTGACCCCGAGGTGGGCCGCAAGTCCGCCGAGGAGAACCGCACCCAGATCTCCAAGGCCCTGGAGGACGCGGACATGGTGTTCATCACCGCCGGTATGGGCGGCGGCACCGGCACCGGCGCAGCCCCCATCGTGGCCGACATCGCCAAAGAACTGGGCATCCTCACCGTGGGCGTGGTCACCAAGCCCTTCCGGTTCGAGGGAATGCGCCGCATGAAGCAGGCCGAGGGCGGCATTGCCGAGCTGCGCAACAAGGTAGACTCCCTGGTCATCATCCCCAACGAGCGGCTGAAGCTGGCCACCGACCAGAAGATCACCATGGTCAACGCCTTTGAGATCGCCGACGACGTGCTGCAGCAGGCCGTGCAGTCCATCTCTGACCTTATTAAGAACACCGGCTTCATCAACCTGGACTTTGCCGACGTGTCCGCCGTCATGAAGGACGCAGGCCGGGCCCACATGGGCGTGGGCCGCGCCGCCGGCAAGAACAAGGCCGAGGAGGCCGCCCGCATGGCCATCTCCAGCCCCCTGCTGGAGACCTCTATCAACGGTGCCCGGGGCGTGCTGATCAACGTCACCGGTTCCATGGATATCGGCCTGGAAGAGGTGGAGACCGCCGCCAATCTGGTCCAGGAGGCCGCCCACCCCGACTGCAACATCATCTTCGGTGCCGCCTTCGACGAGACCCTGGAGGACGAGATCCGGGTCACTGTCATTGCCACCGGTTTTGACGAGAAGCCCGCCGCCCCCGCTGCGGCCCCTGCGGCTGCTGCCCCTCAGGCGGCCCCCGCCCCTGCGCCTGCCGCTGCCGATCACTTCTTCTCCGCTGCGGCCGCCGCTCCCGTTCAGCAGCCCGCCGCCCCCGTGCCCCCCGCCCCTCCCGCCGACCCTGTGATCGCCGAGATGGACGACAAGGCTGCCGTGAGCAACGGCGACTGGGAGCTGCTGGAGCGCATCTTCAGCCGGAAGAAGTAAACTAAAATCCTTGAAAATCAAAACCAGCTGTGAAGCGCGAAGCAACAAAACTTCGCTACTTGACAGCTGGTTTTCTTTTTGGTAAAACCAGATCAGAACCGGGAGGTGGTCCCGCCCGGGCGTGGACATCGAAAAGCCGCTGGAGACCGTGCCCCTGGAGCCGGACGAGGCGTGCCCATGAAGATCAAGCAGCAAAGACAGATCAAAGCGTTTTGGCCAAAACATTCGGGCCGGAAAAGAGTGGGGCGCTGTCTGCCCGGTTTTCAAGAAGTAAATCAAAAGGCCCCGGCCCGCTTCGGTTGAAGCAGGCCGGGGCCTTCGCATATCTTGCTGTCTTGTCTGGGTCAGAAAAACAGGACCAAAATAGAAGTCAGAATGCCGCAGATGCACAGGGAGACGGAACTCATGGCCCCCTGCAAGGTGCCGATTTCCAGGGCCTTGGCGGTACCCAGGGCGTGGCTGCACGCACCGATGGCCACGCCCTCGGCCACCGGGTCGGTGACGTGGAACAGCTTGGCGAAGGTGGGGGCGAAGATGGCACCCACCACGCCGGCGATGACCACGGCGGCGGCGGTGACCCCGGGGATGCCGCCCAGGTTCTCAGAGATGGCGATGGCAATGGCGGTGGTCACGCTTTTGGGCAGCAGGGCGGAGGTCATGGCCGAGTCCACCGACATGACCTTGCACAGCAGCAGCACAGAGCCCACGCTGGTCAGGGTGCCCACCAGACAGCCCACGATAACGGGCAGGAAGTATTCCCCCAGCAGCCTGCGCTGGTTATACACGTTCAGGGCCAGCACCGCCGTCACCGGACTGAGCATCAGGGTGAGCATGCTGCTGCCCTGGAGATAGTCGGCGTAGGGAATTTGGAATACCGCCAGCACTGCAACGACCACGATAGTGGCGATGAGCATGGGGTTACAGAGGAGAAAGCCTGTCTTTTTCTCCAGGAATACGCCCACACACCAGGCCGCGCAGGTGAGCCCCAGGCCGAAGAAGGGGGAGGAGAGCATGGCTTCAAGCATGGTGAGACTCCTTTCTCCGCCGTGCCCGGAGCATCAGCTGGATGGACCAGGCGGTGGCGGCATAGACCAGAGGGGTGGTGAGAATGGCCGCACACAGGAAGGGCAGCAGGCAGGCCAGCAGGGACTCCACGTGCTCGATGATGCCCGCGCAGGGGGCCACGAAGAAAAAGGCCATGTTGGCCACCAGAAAGCGGCACACCCGGTCAATGTGCCGGGGCTTGACGATGCCAGCCATAAGCAGGGCCAGCAGCACCAGCATACTGATGACGCTGGCGGGGAGGGCGATGGGCAGCAGGGCGGAGATGCCCTCTGACACCAGACAGATGCCAAAGATGATGGCCAGTTCGGCCATGATGTTCATATGGATCAACTCGCAATGCAATCAGATCTCGCCTGGTGAGCCAGGCGGAAATAAGACCGCCGCAGGCGCTTCTCTTATTCCTGCGGCGGCCGTTATTTTGAGGGAAGGGACGCGGTCAGTCCCAGATGGCGGTGGCAAAATAGTCCTCGGGGGTCTCCGCCCGGCGGATCAGGCGGGTGGAGCCGTCGGGCTGGAGCAGCACCTCGGCAGAGCGCAGGCGGCCGTTGTACTGATAGCCCATGGCGTGGCCGTGGGCCCCGGTGTCGTGGATGACCAGCAGATCGCCGATGTGGATCTCGGGCAGCATCCGGTCCACGGCGAACTTGTCGTTGTTCTCGCACAGGGCGCCGGTGACGTCGTACTGGTGGTCGCAGGGCTGGTCCTCCTTGCCCATGACGGTGATGTGGTGATAGGCCCCGTACATGGCCGGGCGCATCAGATTGGCCGCGCAGGCATCCACGCCGATGTAGTCCTTATAGGTCTGCTTCTCGTGGAGGACCCGGGTGATCAGATGGCCGTTGGGGGCCAGCATAAAGCGGCCCAGCTCGGTGCACAGGGACACGTCGCCCATACCGGCGGGGACTAAGATGTCCTCATAGGCCCGGCGGACCCCCTCGCCGATGACAGCGATGTCGTTGGCGGGCTGGTCGGGGAGATAGGGCACGCCAACGCCGCCGGACAGGTTGATGAAGGTGATATGGCAGCCGGTCTCGTTTTTCAGCTCCACGGCCATCTGGAACAGAATGGCGGCCAGGGCGGGGTAATACTCGTTGGACAGGGTGTTGGAGGCCAAAAAGGCGTGGATGCCGAACTCCTCTGCCCCCAGCTCCTTCAGGCGGCGGAAGGCCTGGGTCATCTGGGGCCGGGTCATGCCGTATTTGGCCTGGCCGGGGTTGTCCATCACCTGAAAGCCCTCCTCGGACTCCCCCAGGGTGAAGGTGCCGCCGGGGTTATAGCGGCAGGAGATCTTTTTGGGGATATAACCGATGGTGTTCTTTAAAAAGTCGATGTGACTGATGTCATCCAGGTTGATGGTGGCCCCCAGCTTGGCGGCCAGGGCGAACTCCTCGGCGGGGGTGTCGTTGGAGGAGAACATGATCTGATCGCCGGCAAAGCCGCAGCGGTCAGACATCATCAGCTCGGTGAGGGAGGAGCAGTCGGTGCCGCAGCCTTCCTCCTTTAGAATTTTCAGAATCTGGGGGTTGGGGGTGGCCTTCACGGCGAAGAACTCCCGATAGCCGGGGTTCCAGGAGAAGGCCTTGTACAGCGCCCGGGCGGTGTCCCGGATGCCCTTCTCGTCATACAGGTGGAAGGGGGTGGGGTACTGCTGGGTGATGGTCTGGAGCTGCTCCAGGGTAACGAAGGGCTTTTTCAATGTATTCGCTCCTTTTTCTATAGTATCCGCATTCTGTCATTGCCAGGGGCAAAGCGACGATTTGTTTTTCACGTCCCCTGGCTCCCCTGAAAGGGGAGCTGTCACCGAAGGCAACTGAGAGGTCAGGCCCCCTTGTCAAAGGGGGCTGGCATCGCCGCAGGCGATGACTGAGGGATTCCGTTTCTAAGACGGCTTTCCTGTGATCGGAATCCTTCCGTCACGGCTTCGCCGCGCCACCTCCCTTTGACAAGGGAGGCTAATAGACGAAAAAATGAAGATCGCTGCGTTGGCTTCCCCGGCAATAGCAGAGTGTAAATCTTCCAGTGGCTGAACTAAAAATCAGATATAGTTTATCGGCTGCAAGGGAAAAAGTCAATGACGGATGGCACAACGATGGGCCCCAGGGGGCAAAGTTCTTGTACATTCAAGAAAAAACGACAAAAGGCTATATTTTCTCTTGCGCATTCCGGCAGATTCTGCTATGATATCACAGAAATCAGGAAGGGGGAGTCCGCTGTGGCCAAGCTGGAGAGAGCGCCGGAACACTTCAAGCGGATTCGTCTTTTCTTTTTGCGGTGACAATCACAAGGTGGTTGTCTCTTTTTTTGCGCGTGTTTGAATCAGAAGGGAGAAAAAACATGAATCCGAATCAACCCATCCGCGACGCCCGGACGCTCGGGCTGCCCAAGATGCTCATCCTGGGTCTGCAGCACATGTTCGCTATGTTTGGTGCCACCATTCTGGTGCCCATTCTGGTGCGGCAGTACGGCCTGCCTCTGAGCATCCAGACCACCCTGTTCTTTGCCGGTATCGGCACATTGTTCTTCCATGTGTGCTCTAAGTTCCAGGTGCCCGCTTTCCTGGGCTCCTCCTTCGCCTTTTTGGGCGGCTTTGCCACCATGGCCAATCTGGACAGCGGCATGTACGCCGCCATGGACCCCCAGGATAAGCTGAGCTACGCCTGCGGCGGCATTGTGGTGGCCGGTCTGCTGTACCTGATCCTGGCCCTGGTCATCAAGCTGGCGGGCGTGAAGAAGGTCATGCGCTTTTTGCCCCCCGTGGTCACCGGTCCCATCATTGTGTGCATCGGCCTGACCCTGGCCCCCTCCGCTGTGAACAACGCCTCCAGCTGCTGGCCCCTGGCCCTCATCGCCCTGGCCACCATCATCGTGTTCAACATCTGGGGCCGCGGCATGTTCAAGATCATCCCCATCCTCATGGGCGTGGTGGTCTCCTATATTGCCGCCCTGATTATGAATGCCTGCGGCGTGACTGTTATGGGCGCTGACGGCACCGCCCAGCCCCTGATGGACTTCACCGCCGTGGCCCAGGCCGGTATCGTGGGTCTGCCCCCCTTCCAGCTGGCCAAGTTCGATGTGACCGCCATTCTGGTCATGGCCCCCATCGCCCTGGCCACCATGATGGAGCACATCGGCGATATGTCCGCCATCTCCGCCACCACTGAGCGCAACTTCCTTCAGGACCCCGGCCTGCACCGCACCCTGGTGGGCGACGGTCTGGCCACCTCTCTGTCCGCCATGTTCGGCGGCCCCGCCAACACCACCTATGGCGAGAACACCGGCGTGCTGGTGCTGTCCAACGTCCATGATCCCCGGGTCATCCGCATCGCCGCCTGCTTTGCCGTCATCCTGGGCTTTATCCCCAAGATGGCTGAGGTCATCGGCTCTATGCCCTCCGCCATCGTGGGCGGTGTGTCCTTTATCCTGTACGGCATGATCTCCGCCATCGGTGTGCGCAACATCGTGGAAAATCAGGTGGACTTCACCAAGTCCCGCAACCTGATCATCGCCGCCGTCATCCTGGTGTGCGGCCTGGGCTTCTCCAGCGGCCTGACCTTCCATGTGGCCGGTACCTCCATCACCCTCACCGGTCTGGCCATTGCCGCCCTGGCTGGCATCCTCCTCAACGCCATCCTGCCCGGCAACGACTATGAGTTCGGCACCAACCCCGAGGGCGACCAGAACCGGGGCATCCACGCCTGATATATGAACCTGTAAGCAACGTTACAGACTGCGGCTGCCGTGAATTTTGCGGCAGCCCTTTCTGAATTTTTCACAGATCCGCAGTTTGCAAGACAAGGAGGACACCATGACACAGTTCACAGGTCTGTCAGAGCGGGAGGCGGCCCTCTCCCGGGAGAAGTACGGCAGCAATGCCATTCCAGAGTCGGAGCCGACCACCTTCTGGGCGGAGTTCAAGGCCACGTTCCAGGACCCCATGATCCGCATCCTGCTGGCGGTGGCCCTGCTGATGGTGGTCATGTGTCTGTTCGGCTATGCAGACGTGTATGAACCAGCCGGCACCATCCTGGCGGTGATCCTGGTGGCCATCGTCTCTGCCAAGACGGGGGTAGCCAGCGACACGAAATACCGCCAGCTGAAGGGCAGCGCCAAAAAGGACCGGTGCAAGGTGTACCGGGACGGCATCATCACCATTCTGGACGTGGACCAGGTGGTGGTGGGGGACAAGGTGCTGCTCCAGGCCGGGGATAAAATTCCCGCCGACGGCGTGCTGATCTCCGGCGGGGTGCGGGTGGACAACTCCGCCCTGAACGGCGAGGCGGAGGCCAAAGCAAAAACAGCAGTATCTCTGGGTATGCTTCGCCTTACCAGTTCTGCACCGCTTTTTATCGCTTTAGATAAAGGCTACTTTGCCGAAGAAAACCTTGAAATAGATCAACAGTGGTTTGACGCAGCTCATCCTATTGCTGTGGCTACAGCTTCCTCTAAAGTAGACGTCGGCGCTACCGGTATCACTGCCAGTCTCTTCAATATGGCTGCCAGCGGTCAACAACTTGCTATCGTTGCCGATAAAGGCCGTGAACAAAAAGGCTTTTCTTCCTCAGCACTTTTAGTCACCTCCGATAACTACAACAATGGAATTACCAAGCTCGAAGATATCAAAGGCAAACGCATCGGCATTACTCAAAAAGGTTCTACCTTCCATTATATGCTTGGGCGGATGCTGGAAACCAAAGGATTGACTCTTGAAGATGTGGAGATCGTACCTCTTGGCAAATTGAGTGCTGTTATGGCCGCTCTTGAAAGCAAACAAATCGACGGAGCCATACTCAACGAACCCAATATCACCAAAGTGCAGACTGCAGGCTATGGTAAACTTGTCACCCAAGTCGGTGACGTTATCCCCTATCAAACCTCTGCCCTTTTCTTTTCTCCCAAATTCCTGAAAAATGAAGATGCAGCAGTACGTTTCTTAAGAGCATACAAAAAAGCCTGCAATTACTACTATGATGCAGCTATTGACAATAAAGACCCCAAAAAGCTGGACGAAGTCGTAGGCATTATCGCCAAATATGTTAAAGCTCCTGAAGCTGACATCAAGCTCGGCCTGCCTTATATCGATCGTGACGGCAAACTGCTGGACAGCGATATCCAGACTCAGATAGACTGGTATACTTCTCATGGCATGATCGAGGGCAAGCTTGATCCACAAGCCGTCACCAATACCAGCCTGCTCAGCAAGGCTATGCAAAAATAATTTCTCAACAAAGTTTTCCTTATTTTTATACTTTATCAAACAACACCGGAGGCAGTAGTTTAAATGAAATTAGTTATCGACAATGTCAGCAAAAATTTCATCGATCCTCAAGGCAAACAGCTGTCTGTACTTGAAAACGTCAGCCTGACTGTACACAGCGAGGAATTTGTAGCTTTGGTAGGGCCTTCCGGCTGCGGTAAATCGACTCTGCTCAATCTTACAGCAGGGTTGCTGTCACCAAGCGATGGGAGTATTTATTTCACAGATCTGACGGAAGGCCATACTCCTGCTATGGGCATCGTCTTCCAGGAAACAGGCCTGTTTCCCTGGCGCAGCGTTTATGAAAATATTGCCTTTGGACTTGAAGCCACAGGCGTACCAAAGACAGCACAGAAAGAACGGATCCAGCACTATATCAATTTAGTTGGACTCGGCGGTTTTGAAAAAGCCTTTCCGCACCAGTTATCCGGCGGTATGCGGCAAAGAGTCGGTATCGCCAGGGCGCTTGTCATAAATCCTGACCTCCTTTTAATGGATGAACCATTTTCTGCTTTGGACGCACAGACTCGCACGATCATGCAGGAAGAGCTTGTTACTCTTTGGGAAAAGACCAGACTCAGCACCTTATATGTTACTCACAATATTCAGGAAGCGGTAATGCTGGCTGACAGAGTCGTGCTTTTATCAAGACGCCCCGGTAAAGTCAGCAAAATCCTGACCATTGCAATTCCGCGAGCTGACAGGGAAAAAACTGAAAATACCGCTCAGATAGCCGAATTTATCCGCATCATCTGGGAACATATAAGCAGTGATGCCCGTGCGGCTCTGATGGAGGTGGAAGCTAATGGCTGAATATAAAATCCACAACCGTATGACTCACTGGCAGAAAACTTATCCGGCCTGGATATCTTTCGCTGCGATAGCCTTCTTACTGGCAGTATGGGAAATAATCTGCAGTACAGGTCTGATTTCCTCATTGTTTCTACCGGCACCAAGCGCAATCCTTACTGCACTCGGCAAGCTTATTACAAGCGGCGAAATCAGCCGCAGTCTGACAGCCAGTCTTTACCGCATTCTGCTGGGCTTTGCTTTAGGCAGCATCATCGGTTTGCTGGTAGGGCTCGTTACCGGCACCTCTGCGCTGATGGACCGAATAGGAACACCGATCGTCAATGCCCTTTATCCGATCCCAAAAATCGCTTTACTGCCGCTTTTTATTCTCTGGCTTGGAATCGGTGAATTATCTAAAGTCACTATCATTGCTTTGGGCGTTTTCTTTCCCGTTGCGATGAATACCTATTCAGGTGTCAAAAACGTCGACACATTGCTGATCAAGGTAGCTGTCAGCTTTAATGCCAGCTGGTGGCTGACGATGAAAAGCGTAGTTCTGCCGAGCGCATTGCCGGTAATCTTTGCCGGGCTGCGTCTGGCAGCGGGCACTTCACTGCTGCTGCTTGTAGCTGCCGAAATGATCGCGGCACAAGAAGGTATCGGTGCTTTGATCCTGCATTATGGAGATCTGATGATCACCGACCGTTTAATGGCCGGCGTTATCGTTCTTTCACTCCTGGGACTCATTTTCAATTTAGGTCTGCAATGGCTGGAACATAAAATAGTACCCTGGAAGACCCAAAGCAAATAAACATAAACCCCGCTGCGATTAATCGCAGCGGGGTTTATTTATCCAATTACATACATTCTCTGATAGCTTTCGCCATCCGTTTTACACCTTCGATGATTTTCTCTTCCGGCATATTGGAAAAATTGATACGCATATTACGGTCAGTTTTACCATTAGGGTAGAAGGCATCACCGGTAACGCCGGCAACCTTCATCTCGATACATTTGTGGAAAACCTTATCAGCACTGCAGCCCTGCGGGAAAGTCAGCCACAGGAACAACCCGCCTTCAGGATGTGTCCATTCCGTACCTGCCGGAAATTCTTCCGCCATAGTTTTTAAAATCAGATCGCGGCGTTTTTTATAAAGGGCTTTGATCTCTTCAACATGCTTATCCAAATCATAATTTTCCATATAAGCGTCAGCTATCCCCTGGTCAAAATTAGAGGTATGCAGATCGGCGCTTTGTTTGATTTTTACATATTCACTGACAACGTCCTTAGAGGCAGCGACCCAGCCTAAACGCAGTCCCGGACAGAAAATCTTGGAAAAAGTGCCGAGGAACATAACCAGACCTTTGGTATCCATAGATTTTAAGGACGGTAATATCTCCCCTTCATAACGCAGCTCGCCATAAGGGTTGTCTTCCAGCACAGGCAGATTATGTTTGTTGATCACTTCCATAAACTTTTTGCGGCGTTCCAAACTCCAGGTACGACCGGTCGGATTTTGGAAATCGGGGATAACATAAATAAATTTACAACGGTCGGTAGTGCTTAAGATTTTGTCCAATTCTTCCGGAATCAGACCAACATTATCAGTTGGCACTTCTACAAAAGTAGGCTCATAGGCATTAAAGGCATTAAGTGCACCCAAATAAGAAGGACTTTCACATAAAACAACATCACCGGGATCAAGGAACAATTTACCTGCAAAATCGAGACACTGCTGTGAACCGGTAGTGATCAAAATCTCATCCGGATCAACCTCAGTATGATATTTATCTTTCATTCTGGCAGCAATTTTAGCCCTCAGAGTCGGACGCCCTTCGGTCGTGGCATACTGCAGCAGCTGCTGACCTTCTTTTTCCACCAGGTCATGTGATACTTTAGCTATTTCTTTCACCGGAAACAGTTCCGGTGCCGGTAAACCGCCGGCAAACGAAATAATATCCGGCTGTGCCGTCAATTTTAACAGTTCACGGATTTCAGACGATTGCATACGTTCCATACGTTTAGCAAATTTCATAAGTTCTTCCCCTCCAACATTATTAGTTTGTACAATAATAGTAGCTACTTTGTACGTTTATAATTAAAAATTCTATCACTCTTACTGGAGCAAGTCAACGTATAAAATCAAAACGCAACAACTTTCTCGATTATTTGTTTACATTTGTCTTTTTAAAGCGCACCTTTTGCATCAGAGAATAAAAAAGAGCGGCTTTTAGCCGCCCTTTTATTATTCTTAGTACATACCACGATATTTCATAGCTTCTGCCAAATGACCCAAAGCTACAATATAAGCCGCTGTACGCATATTAACTTTATGCTCCTTGGCAGTATCGTAAACTTTCTTGAAAGCATCTATCATCAGACTTTCCTGTTTTTCGATAACTTCTTCTTCAGTCCAGAAATAACGATACAGGTTTTGTACCCATTCGAAATAACTTACAGTTACACCGCCACCATTAGCGAGGATATCAGGTACAACGAGAATACCTTTTTTGTCAAGAATCTTATCTGCATCAGGAGTTGTCGGTCCGTTAGCACCTTCAACGATTACCTTGGCCTGTACCTTGGCTGCGTTGGCTTTAGTCAGCTGCAGTTCCATTGCACACGGAGCAAGGATCGTAACATCCATAGCCAGCAGTTCTTCATTGCTGATGGGTTTTGAACCTTTATAACCCACAACGCTGCCTGTTTTCTGCAGATGTTTTTCAACATCATAAGGATTCATACCTTTGGGATTATGGATGGCACCGTTGATATCACTTAAAGCAACGATCTTTACACCCATATCATGGATCAGTTTAGCAGTCCAGCTGCCAACATTACCAAATCCCTGCACAGCGCAGGTAGCCTGCTTCGGCTTAATACCCAAAGCTTTGATAGCCTCGCCGGCAGCTACCATAACGCCGCGTCCGGTAGCTGCGTTTCTGCCTAAAGAACCACCCAGACAGATCGGTTTGCCGGTAACGAAACCCGGTTCAAACTGGCCTTTAATCTTGCTGAATTCATCCATCATCCAGCCCATGATTTTAGCATTGGTATTCATATCAGGTGCCGGGATATCCATTTTCTCGCCGATGATCGGAGCGATCCTGTCAATAAAGCCGCGAGTCAAGCCTTCCAGTTCTCTTTCAGAAAGTTTAGAAGGATCAACAACTATGCCGCCTTTGCCGCCGCCGTAAGGTAAACCTGCAACTGCGCATTTGCAGGTCATCCAGAAAGCCAGAGTCTTTACTTCGTCCATGTTGACTCCGGGATGATAACGAACGCCGCCTTTAGCCGGCCCCATAATGGTGCTGTGCTGACTGCGATAACCGGTAAATACTTTTGTAGTTCCATCGTCCATACGAACAGGAATGGAAACCTCCAGAGTACGTTCAGGAGTTGCGATAATGTCCGCAGCACTCGGGTCAAGTTTCATGACCTCAATTGCTTTGTTCAGAGGAATTTTTGCCATTTCAAACAGATTCATAATGATGCCTCCTTTAAATATTTTTTAATTTAAGCATAATTTTATTACATTTCTAGTTATCCCTACATTCCAAAATACATAGTTGAATTTTGTATAATGTATCCCCTCAGCTTTATTATAACTCTAAGCACAAGCGGCAGTCTAGCTATTTTTATACGCACAAAGAAAATTTTTTGAAAATTTTAGCAATTTATACACTTTCTGCAAATTTATGCATTTTTAATATTTTCCACATCACAAACGAGGAAATTCCTCGTAAAGCTTCCCAAAATCCAAACCGCAAACGACCTTATTTTTGTATTGTTCCCGTAAATCTTCCATGCCATTTCGCAAATGCTTCGAACTGATACCATATTCTATTGAAAGATAGGCTTCCACAAAAGCTGCCAGATGGTCGCAGCATTTTAACACAGTACCATCAACGGCCCTATATCCCTTACCGTTCTCATTATATTTTAGCCCAATCTCTTCCGGCCTGCAGGTAATCTTCTCACCGTCAACAACAGCCCGATTACTGAACTCATCTTCAGTAAAGTACAGGATATCCTCATGCCAGCTATGCGGTAGCAACGGCAGCAATTTTTCTGCAACCTGACGTTTTTCAATATCCTTGATCAGATCGTCCAGCCCCTGGATTGAGCGTTTGATCGGCGAAATAATGTCGCGGGTCAGCACCTCAGGCAGGTCGTGGAATAATCCACACAGAAAATCATTGACGATACGCTCATCTGAAGCCTGCATTTTTACAGCACAGAAATATGCCAGAGCAGCTACGATCAGCACATGGCCCATTACTGAAGTTTCCGGCACACGCGGAGACTGCGCCCAGCGTTTCTGAAAACGCAGCTGACCTACCAGATCAACAAACTTGCTGGTTTTACCTTTCAGCGACAATTTCTGCACTCCTGCAAGATCATAGTGATCCTCGATCTCACTTTCTATAGCCGCTTTCGTTTCCTCAACACCGTAAATGCCCTGATTGAAATGATAAATAATACCAAATTCCCACTGAGTAGCCAGATAATGTGCAGCACGCAGAAGTTTCTTTTCCATATAATTTTCCTGTGGTTCATCAAAATGTCTCTGCATTTTAGCCATAAAAACAGGATCCAGATCAGGTATCCGCTGCCGCAGTTCCTCATAAACCCAACTATTGAGTTTTTTACCATGCACACGCATCAATTCATGGAACACCGGCGGCTTGATATCAGTCAGCACGATCCGATGCAGAAATTCAAAAATACCGCCTTCGATCAGTACTCGCCAGTTCAGTTTTGCCTGATGATCCTGCTCCTCATACTTTGCAAGCACATACAAAATCATCATTTTATGCGCTTGCTTATCCAGCTCCGTGAAGCCGTTAGGACGGATGTGATCGTTCCAGCGCTGAATGTGCGCCGCTTCATATAAAAATTCTACAAAAACCTTATTCAGCATTTACTTCCAATCCTTTCATTATTTATAAAGCAGATATGGCCGCACCTGCTCAGCAAACTCCTGTGCTTCCCTGTCCCAACGCGGCAGCAGGCGCTCTAATGGCACCCCCACGCGCAAAGCCGTTTCGCCCAGGGCAATATCTATTTTATAGCCTTTACCGCCATAGCGGGCCGGGTAAACAACCTTGTCAGGATACAGTTCTTCAATGCAGCGCAGGATATTCGCCCCGGTAAGCGCGGCACGATATATCTCCGCATCAGTAATATAAATTTCCACCCCCTGGCACAGCTCTTTTGCGAACGCTCCGTAAGCTGGAATAAAAGCCGCCGGTCTGAAATACACGCCTGGCAGATGCAAACTGTTCAATTTATCCGCAACCGCATCTTTTTCAGCAAAGGGAGCACCTACATAATAAAATGGTTTTGTTGTTCCGATACCAACCGAAAGGTTAGTATCCCCCAAAATACCCGTAGTCACATAATATAAAGCCGTAGCAGCTGTAGGTATCTGCGGCGAAGTGCCTACCCACGGAAGACCCGTATCCTGCCAGTACATTTTCCGCTGCCAGCCCTTCATCGGAATCACCGTCAAATCAAGGCCAAGCTTCTGCGTATCGTTGATATATCTGGCATATTCCCCGATAGTCAGTCCATGACGCAGAGGCACCGGATAAAGGCCGATAAAGCTTGCCTGTTCTTGACGCAGCAGCGGCCCCTCCATCAATCCCCCAATCGGGTTGGGACGGTCAAAAACGACAAACTTTTTGCCGGCTTTAGCACATTCTTCCATAGCGTAGGCCATAGTTGAAACATAAGTATAATGCCGGGCACCCACATCCTGAATATCAACAGTCATCACATCGATCGAATCCAGCATTGCCGGCGTCGGCCGTCTTGTCGCTCCATACAGGCTGTGTACCTTCACACCCTTGTATTCCGCGCCGTCCACATCGTCTCCGGCAGCCACAGCGCCGAACAAACCATGCTCCGGCACAAAAATCCCTGTCAGATCAGTCTGCGCCAGTAAAATATCCTCACTGCTGCGCAGCTTACTGTCAACACCGGTCTGATTTGTAATCAGTCCCACACGCTTCCCCGCAAACAGCTGCTCATATTCGCCGATGCGTTCTATCCCTAACGTGACCGCAGGACCAGGCAGCGATTTTTTATCCTGCTCACGCCTGCCGGCATCAGCACAGCCGGTCATTAAAACAACTACCAACAAAATCAATGCCAGTACCAATCGTTTCATTAATAAAAAGCCTCCAAATTTTGGAATTTTTCCGCAAAAAATCATCAAAAACTGTCATTATTGCGTATGAGTATCAATATTCTCTGTTTTTTAGCAAAATACCTCTAAATTTTACAAAAAATTATTGAATTTTTAGGTCAAATCTGTATATAATAAGTTGTTATCTACATAAGGATAAAATCTGCATTATGAAAGGTTGTGACAAGCAAAAAATGAAAGAAATGGTCCGTTTACAGGGAATCACAAAAAAATTTGGTAATAACGTCATTATCCCCTCTCTCGATCTGACGATTTACGACGGAGAATTTATTACGTTGCTCGGTCCTTCCGGCTGCGGCAAAACCACTTTGCTGCGTATGATCGCCGGACTGGAAACCCCTACCGAGGGCAGTATCTATCTGGACGACGAAAACGTCACTGCCTTGCCGCCCTATAAACGTGATGTGAATATGGTATTTCAACATTACGCGTTATTCCCTCACATGACTGTTGAGGAAAACATAAAATTCGGCCTGATGATGAAAAAAGTTCCTGCTGACGAACAAAAGGAACGTGTTGCTCAGGTCCTTTATCTTACCCAACTCGAAGAGTTCCGCAACCGCCGGCCCCAGCAAATGTCGGGCGGACAGCAGCAGCGTGTCGCAATTGCCCGCGCTTTGGTCAACAATCCCAAGGTCCTCTTACTGGACGAGCCTTTGGGCGCGCTCGATTACCAGCTGCGCAAAAATCTGCAGCTGGAATTAAAAAACCTTCAGCGCGGTCTGGGCTTGACCTTCATCTATGTAACACACGATCAGGAAGAAGCATTGACCATGTCTGACCGCATCGTCGTAATGAATAAAGGCGTTATCGAACAGGACGACAATCCTGATAATATTTATCATTATCCGTCCACAAAATTTGTTGCCAAATTCATCGGCGAAAGCAATTTCTTCGATACTGAAACTGAAACTTTGGCCCTGCGTCCGGAAAAACTGAACCTCTGCGAAGAAGATGAAAGCGAAGACAAAGCTGCCGCGCACCCCGAGCCTGCTTTTTACGGCACCGTCGTCGATGTTGTCTTCTACGGTACTATCGACAAAGTCTTTGTCCGTCTTGACAACTCGAACCAGACCGTGGTCGCATATCAGTACTTTGACGACGTCAAACGCTGGACGCCCGACGAACGCGTCGGCATCTGGTGGTACGAAAGAGACGAGGTGAAAGTACAGCGATGATGAAGAACGGTAAACTGCTGGTAGCGCCGGCCCTGCTCTGGCTCAGCATCTTTTTCGTCATACCGCTGCTGATCGTAGTTGCAGTGTCCTTTGCCGGGCGCACACCGTATGGACAGGTCATCTTTTCTTTTACCATTGATAACTACCTGCGGTTTTTGGAACCTTTATATCTTAAAATTTTTGCAGACACCCTGGTCGTAGCTATCGTAACTACGCTCGCCACGATCCTGATGGGTTATCCGCTGGCCTATACCATAGCCCAGCTGCCTAAGAAATGGCAGCAGCCAGGTCTGATACTTGTTATGATCCCTTTCTGGATCAATTTTCTGATCCGTTCCTATGCCTGGGTCATTATCCTGCGTTCACAGGGCGTAGTCAATACGCTGCTGTTGAATCTGGGCCTTATCGACCAGCCGCTGCAGATGCTTTACAATGATATGGCCGTTATGCTTGGTATGGTCTATGCACTGCTGCCCTTTATGGTGCTGCCGATCTATGTATCTATCGAACAGCTGGATACCCGGCTTTTAGAAGCAGCCTCCGATCTGGGAGCCAAACCGCTGACAGCCTTTCGTAAAGTCACTCTGCCACTGACCATGCCCGGTATTGCTGCCGGTACAATTCTGGTCTTCATTTCTTCGCTGGGGATGTTCGTTGTTCCCGACGTTATGGGCGGTGCTAAATCGGCGCTCATCGGTAATCTCATCCAAAACCAGTTCCTGTCAGCCCGCGACTGGCCCTTTGGCTCAGCGCTCTCCATAGTGCTGGCTGTGCTTAGTCTGGTGCTGATCATCCTGTACTACAAAGCTCTGCAGGCACAGGAAGGAGGTGACGGCGATGCAAAAGACGTGGCGTAGCCATCTGATGGCAGCCTATTCTTTAGCTATTCTGGCTTTTCTTTATCTGCCGCTGCTGATCCTGGCCATGTATTCTTTCAACGAATCAAGGATCAACGCCGTCTGGACAGGCTTCACCTTCAACTGGTATGAAGCTCTTTTCCAAAACCGACGCGTTTTAGAGGCGCTCACCAACAGCCTTTTTATTGCTGTGATCTCTACAATAGCCTCGACTACGCTAGGCACGATAGCCGCTATCGCGCTCAATCGTTACCAATACAAGTACAAACCGGTCATCAACGGCCTCTTATACCTGCCGATCCTGATCCCGGAAATCGTTATGGGCCTTTCCCTGCTGGTACTATTTGCTCAGGCACAGGTGCCGCTTGGTAAAACTACCCTTATCCTTGCGCACATCACCTTCTGTGTTTCTTTCGTTGTCATCACTGTCAACGCCAGACTGGAAGGTATGCGGCATGAACTGGAACAGGCAGCAATGGACCTGTATGCGACTCCGTGGAAGACCTTCCGCTACGTCACCTTACCGCTGGCCCTGCCTGGTATCGTGGCCGGCGCCCTGATCGCCTTCACGCTGTCTATCGACGATTTTATTATCAGCTTCTTTGTGGCAGGCCCCAATTCTACTACGCTGCCGCTTTACATCTACGCTATGGTCAAACGTGGTATCTCCCCCGAGATCAACGCCTTGTCCACACTGCTGATGTTCGCAACGATCACACTGGTCGTGATCGCTCAGATCCTGCAGCCGCAGCACACCTCTGATAAAAACTCCGATTGATATCACAACTTACTGTGATACAATATAAACAACAAATAAAATGATGAAAGGGTGATCCGACAATGAAAAAACTTTTGGTTTTCCTCATCGCTGTTTTAACGTTGGCTCTGACGGGCTGCGGCGGTGACGCTCCCAAAAAGGACGCAGCAGCTCCCGCCGGCGGCGACAAGCAAGTGCTGAACCTGTTCAGCTGGGCCGACAACTTCGATCCGGAGGTCATTGCCGAATTTGAAAAGCAAAACAACTGTAAAGTAAATTACGACGTTTTTGCCAATAATGAAGAATTGCTGGCCAAGATCCAGGCCGGCGGCGCGCAATACGACCTCATCCAGCCGTCCGATTACATGGTAGCAACCATGCTGAAACTGAATCTGTTGGAGGAACTGGATCTTGATAAAATCCCCAATGCCAAGAATATCGTCAGCAGCTTAAAAACTCCCGTCTACGATCCCACCGGCAAGCATTCCCTGGTTTACACCTGGGGCATTACCGGCATCGTCTACAACAAAAATTTTATCAAAGAAGCTCCCACCTCCTGGGAAGACCTGTGGAACCCGGATTATAAAGGCCGCGTGATCCTGCTTAACGACAACCGCGAGGTTATCGGTATGGCACTGAAGAAAAACGGCTATTCCAACAATTCCACTGACCAGGCTCAGGTCGAAAAAGCTTTTAATGACCTGAAAACGCTGGCTCCAAACGTACTGGCTTTCGACACTGATACTATCAAGCAGAAATTTATCGCAGAAGAAGCCTGGATCGGTACTATGTGGTCAGGTGATGCTTCCTACACCTACAAAGACAATAAAAACATCGGCTTTGTGATCCCCAAGGAAGGCGCTACCATCTGGGCGGATACCTTTGCTATTCCCAAAGGCGCAAAAAACAAAGCTTTAGCTGAAAAATTCATCAACTTCATTTACGAACCTAAGATCAGCGCTAAAAACTACGAATATATCGGCTATAACGACCCTAACGAAAAAGCAATGGAATTCCACAGTGAAGAATTCCGCAACGATCCCATGCTCAAGGTCGGTATGGATAACATCGACAAAGGCGAATGGCTCATCGATATCGGCGAAGCCCTGCCTATGTATGACCGTTATTGGACTGAACTCAAAACCGCTAAATAAACACGTAGCGACCTCTGTTTATTTAACTTTGCTTTAAGATCAGGCTGTCTCCGATGAGGCAGCCTTTTTTATAACACATTAAAGGGGAAGTGTTTAGCTTTATGAAAAAACTTACATATTTACTGACCGCTCTCTGCTTTTCCGTTCTGCTGGGCGGCTGCGGATCGGACAACTCAGCTAAAGATGCCGGAGCGCCCCAGGTCCTGAACCTTTACGGGTGGGCAGATTATTTTGATCCCGATGTTATATCTGATTTTGAAAAGCAAAACAACTGCAAAATCACCTATGACGTTTTTTCTAACAATGAAGAACTGCTGGCTAAAATGCAGGCAGGCGGAGCCCAGTTTGATATCATCATGCCTTCCGACTATATGGTAACTACCATGCGCAAGCTGGATATGCTGGAAAAACTGGATCTTGCCAAGATCCCCAATGCAAAATACATCAGTGCTGACCTGCGCAAGCTGCCCTTTGACCCGACCGGCGAATATACCCTGCCTTATACCACCGGCATCACCGGTATCATCTATAACAAAAAATATGTCAAAGAAACTCCTGCCAAATGGGACGATCTGTGGAACACGGAATATAAAGGACATGTACTGCTTTTGAATGACTGCCGCGAAGTTTTCAGTGTAGCCCTGAAAAAACATGGCTGGTCTAATAACAGCACTGACCCGGCTCAGGTAGAAGCAGCCTTCAAAGACTTGAAGCAGCTCAACAGCAGTGTTATTGCCTACGATACCGAAAACCTGAAACAAAAGTTTATTGCTGAAGAAGGCTGGATCGGCATTATGTGGTCAGGCGACGCCGCCTTTACCTACAGGGAAAACAATAATGTAGGTTTTGTTGTCCCAGATCAGGGCTCACTGATCTGGTCAGATAACTTTGCCATACCCAAGGGCTGTAAAAATAAAGAACTGGCCGAGAAATTTATGAACTATATGTACGACCCCAAGGTCAGCGCTAAAAACTGGGAATTTATGAACTGCGCCAATCCTAATGACGAAGCACTCAAATATCATTCCCAAGCCTACCTTGATGACCCCATGCTGAAAATTGGCAAAGAAAGCATCCCCAAAGGCGAATGGCTGACCGATATCGGCGACAGTATCACTATGTACGACCGTTACTGGACTGAGCTGAAAGCTGGTCAATAAAGGAGTATTTTATGCTGCAAGTAAAAAATACCGTCACTAGCCTTGGTCTGACTGTTTCCGGCAGCACCGCCGATTTTACTGAAATACTGCAGGCTATCAACACAGTAGCCGGCCCGGCCGGAAAACGCCCCTGTATGGCGGCAGCTCATGTCAGAGTCAGCAACTTCTGCAGTCAATTACAAAGCGCTTTAACAGCCTCCGACTGTTCATTCAATGTCCTCTGGCCGGAAGCTGTCTTCATCGTCGGTGCTCTGTCAGGTTTCATTAAATTTGAAAGCGAAGATTTAAGTAAAAAGAACTTTATTTATGACGTTATTGCCTCACCAAAAGTTATTTTTGATGAGAATATCATTAAACTCAGACTGCTGCAGGCAAAAATCATCAGCGAACTCCAAACCCTTATCACCAGGCAAAGCTTTACCCGTATCCTTAATATCTACGGTTCCGGGCATACTTACTTTGTCGATTATGAAACCGGTTTTCTGGATCTGATGAACTGCGAATATATCAGTCTTTCTAAAGAGAAACGACTGCAAAAACTGGCATCCATAACGATCAGTATTCTCAGCCGTTCCGGCAAATACCGTAAATTTGAGCAAGAGATAAACTTAAATGCCGCTGACAGGCAAAACCTTGAACAAACAACGGCACATTTACTCTGGTAACAGTAAAAGCAGGCCAAGCGTAATGCTTGGCCTGCTTTTATTTAAGGTTCACGTACCCCCAGCAACACTTCCAGCGCTTTTTGTTTCGCCTTCGACATAGAACGAATTTTATCAAGCAGGATCCGGTCCTTATGTGTAACAGCTATATATCCGGCGTCTGTAACGGCACAGTCATTCAGTTCCTCAGGGGTCTTGCCCAGAAGATAATCAAAAGAAACACCGTAAAAATCAGCAATCTTCTCAAAAGTCGCCAAATCAGGTTTGGCGATATCGCTTTCCCAGTTGGATACAGTCTGCTTGACAACATTAAAAACTCTGCCGGTCTCTTCCTGTGTCAAGCCCCGTCTGTTTCTAAGATATTTTAAGGTTTTTCCCAAATTTCTCATTTTTTCACCTCTGTTATAATCTATGGTAATTTATTTTCAGTAAAATTGCAATATCCATTTTAAATAGATGTTGCAATTTAATTTTAAATAGACTATAATGTGTTTAAAGTCCAATATAAAAATACTAATTTGGTAAATTTAAATTGGATAAAAGATTTGAAGCAAAACTTTTATCACTATTTTACAACTGTTATTGGACTGCAAACTTTACACATTTAAGGAGTGAAAACAATGATTGAAATCCGCGACCGTATCAAAAACAAAGCTCTCCACGAAAAAATCATGACTGCCGAAGCAGCGGCCGCATTAATCAAAGACGGTATGAACATTGGCGCCAGCGGTTTTACGCCTGCCGGTTACCCTAAAGCTGTCCCGCTTGCACTGGCCAAACTAGCCAAAGAAAAGCCCTTAAAAGTAAATGTCTGGACAGGAGCCTCTGTCGGCGCTGAATTTGACGGTGCCCTTGCCGAAACTAATGCTATCCAAAAACGTCTGCCCTATCAAACCAACGACCTGCTGCGTAAACAGATCAACAGCGGCCAGGTACAATATCTTGACCTGCATCTCAGCCACACAGCGCAGATGTCACGTTACGGCTTTCTGGTCGGGTCTGTAGATATAGCTCTTTTAGAAGTCTGCGCCATTAAAGAAGACGGCAGTCTTGTACCCACAACTTCCATGGGCAATACCGCCTCATTCGTTCACAGTGCCAAAAAAGTAATTGTCGAAGTCAATATTACACAACCTGAACAGCTTGAATGCATGCACGACGCTTATTTGCCGCAGGACCCGCCGCACCGCAGCTATATCCCCATCCACAGTCCCGGTGACCGTATCGGCAGAACCAGCATCCCCTGCGATCCTGACAAGATAATCGCTATCGTCCCCTGTGATATCATTGACGGCACCAGACCGCTGGCGCCAATCGACGACGATGCTAAAGCAATGAGCGGGCACCTGATAGAATTCCTTCAGCATGAGATCAAACAAGGGCGCCTGCCGGAAAATCTGCTGCCGCTCCAGTCAGGCGTCGGTTCTGTTGCCAATGCTGTCATTTCAGGCCTGTGCGATTCGCCTTTTGAAAATCTGTCTGTTTATACAGAAGTCATTCAGGACGGAATGTTTGACCTGATCGACGCCGGTAAACTGACGATAGCCTCCGGTACATCGCTCAGTCCTTCACCGGCGGCACTCAAACGTTTCCACAGCAATCTTGACAAATACTGCCCTAAAATCATCCTGCGACCTCTGGAAATAGCCAACAGCCCCGAAGTGGCACGGCGTCTGGGCGTGATAGCCATGAATACAGCAATCGAATTCGATATTTACGGACATGTCAACTCTACTCATACACTGGGAACAAAAATGATGAACGGCATCGGCGGCAGCGGCGACTTCGCCCGTAACGGCTATCTTACATTTTTCTTCACTAATTCTACTGCCAAAGGCGGCGCTATATCTTCTGTCGTTCCCATGTGTTCACATATCGACCACACCGAGCACGACACTGACGTCTTTATCACAGAACGCGGCGTAGCCGATGTCAGAGGCCTGAGCCCCAAAGAACGCGCCCGGGTAATCATCAAAAATACGGCGCATCCCGATTATCAGCCGCTGCTTTTGGATTATCTGGAACGCGCTGAGAAAGCTACCGGTTTTGCCCATACCCCGCATCTTCTCAAAGAAGCATTTTCCTTCCATACCCGTTTTATGGAAACCGGCACTATGAAAAAATAAACAGGTCACCAACATCAAAACAGGTTCGCCGCTAAAGCGGCGAACCTGTTTTATTGACCTGACTATCAGCCGATCAGCTGCAGCAGTTCATCGATATTCTTTTTACCAAAGCTGACCTTATCATTATAAATCACACAAGGCACACTCATAATTTTATATTGCTCGCGCAGCTCCGGGAACAAATTGATATCAAATACATCTGTCTCGATCCCGTCATTTTCAACTGCCAGCCTGCCGGCTGCCATTACCAGTTCAGGGCACATCGTACAGGACAGTGAAATGACCACCTGCAGCTTTTTGCTTCCGCTCAGTGCTTTGACCGCAGCCAGCTGCTCCTCACTGATAGCCTGACCCGGCCCGGCCGCATTATACAGTGTCACGATAAATGAATTAAACTCATGACCACCAGGTACACCGTGGAAACGGAATCCTAAAGACGTTCCATCCGCACGGCAGACCTCGATATACGGCAGCCCGTTCGCAGCCTCCCCGGCTTCTTCCCAGCGCAGATGAGCGCTTAAGGGCGTCAGCTCGTTTAAAAAGCCGCGTATTTCTGCCGCCGCCCGGCTGTTATCCAATGCGGCCCGCAGTAATAAATCATCTGTAAATTTTGCAAAAACAGGCGTCAGCTGCGTTTTAATAGCTTCCGAGATAAACGCGCCGTCATCGGCTGCTGTTGCTTCCGTCTGCTTAACTGCCGGCTCCGTGATTTGCTTTTTAGTTACTGCAAAACGCGGCAGCTTCAGCTTATCGTGCAGCTGTGCAGCATATTTCTCCAGCGAAGTAGCCGCTTTAGCGCCGTCAGACACCGCTGTGACCACCTGCCGCAGATTTTTGATGCATAAGTCACCGGCGCCATAAACGCCGTCCAGATTAGTCTTTTGATCCATATCGGTGACCAGATAACCTTCACAGTCAGTTTCCAGACCGTTCAACAGCGGGCCGCCTACAGGAACATACCCTGCAAAAACAAATACGCCGAAGGTCGCGTCACCGGTCTCATAACGTGTACGTTCACCGGTCTTGCAGTTTTCATAAACAGCATAACGCAGTACGTCTCCTCCGCCGACTTCCAGCATGGCAGTATTATACAGCACTGTTATCTGCTCATGCCGCTTCACTTCATCGGCGATCGACCCGGCACAGGTAAAATCATCACCGCGCACCAGCACTGTCACATGCCGCGCATAACGGGTCAGAAAAATCGCTTCTTCGGCAGCAGCAAAACCACCGCCCACAACAAATACATCCAGACCAGTAAAAAATTCGCCGTCACAGGTAGCACAATATGCAACGCCGCGCCCGCGGTATTCCGACTCGCCTGTAAAGCCCACCTGCCGCGGTACGGCTCCCATAGCCATGATCACACCCAGCGACTTAAAAGTCCCCTTATCGGTACGCACCTCTTTGATATCGCAGTCCAGCTTGCTTTCCAAGGCCTCCGCCAGTAAAAACTCCGCCCCGAAGCTTTCTGCCTGCAGACGCATCTGCTCAGTAAGCTCTTTACCCGTAGTTTTTAAAACGCCCGGATAATTTACCACCTCGGAAGTAATCGTGATCAGACCGCCGATCTTCTCTTTTTCAATAACCAGCGTCTTATACTTGGCCCGGGCCATATAAACGGCAGCGGCAAGGCCCGCAGGCCCGCCGCCGATGATGATGACATCATACATCCGTTCCATGATCAGATAATCCCTACCAGATCAAGACTGGGTTTCAAAGTGCTTGCGCCAGGCTGCCATTTGGCAGGGCAGACCTGATCGCCATGCTCGGCAACAAACTGCGAAGCCTGCACACGGCGCAGCAGCTCGTCAGCATTACGTCCGACATTGCCGGCAATAACTTCATAAGCTACGATCTTACCTTCCGGATTAACGATAAAGCTGCCTCTTTCGGCCAGGCCGTCAGCTTCGATCATCACATCGAAATCTCTTGCCAAAGCTCCGGTCGGGTCAGCCAACATCGGATACTGGATCTTTTTGATTGTAGCCGAAGCATCATGCCATGCTTTATGGACAAAATGAGTATCGCAGGATACGGAATAAATCTCGCAGCCGATTTTTTTGAATTCTTCGTATTTATTCGCCAGATCCTCTAACTCAGTCGGGCACACAAAGGTAAAATCAGCCGGATAGAAAAAGAACACCGACCATTTCCCTAAAATATCTTTTTTGGTAACCTCTTTAAAATCGTTGCCTACATAGGCCTGAACCTTAAAATCGTTAACTTCCTTGTTGATCAATGACATAATAACTGCCTCCTTATATAAACATAAATTCAGTCGTTTTAGTTAGCCCTCGCTAACGCACTTTTAATATAACATATGTCATTTAAAAACGCAAGGGAAATTTATTTGAAATTAATAATCATTATTGCAATTGATTTTACAGCTCTACAAATCACTGAACTGTTAATAAAAATCCCGATGTGAAGCACGCTCCACATCGGGATTTTTATTGAATAACGCTGTTTTATACTGCAATCGCCAACCTGTTAATCACATTTTTCTCCATTTTCTCCTGTCAAAAAATCTTTCAAAAACTTTTCTTCCGGTATTGGCCGTGAAAACAGATAACCCTGACCAATATCGCAGCCATACTCCTTTAAAATCTGCAGCTGCTGCTCTGTTTCAACCCCTTCACCCACAGTTTCAATATTTTTATTTACCGCGTTGCAAAGATTGATCGCCTGCTGAATGACCGTACGCGACTTATCATTTTCAAAAATGGTATCGATCAAACTTTTATCAAATTTTACCACATCAAAATCATTTTCTGCCAAAGCGGCAATATTGGAAAACCCGCTGCCAAAATCGTCCAAAGCAATACTGAAGCCAGCAGTATGAAAATCATCCATCAGCCTGGTAATTAATTTTTTCTCCAGGCCGCCGATACTTTCTGTAATTTCGATCTCGATCAGCTGCGGCCCGATCTGATACTTACTGCAAATAGCCACCGCCTTCTGCACGACATTCTTTTTCCGTAAAGTCGTACGCGACATATTAACAGATACCTTGATAAATTTTTTGCCCTGTTTCTGCCAGTTATGTATATATTCGCAAACAGTTTCCAGAACGAAAAAATCGACAAAGCTGATCAGTCCATTCTGTTCCAATTCCGGTATAAAATCAATTGGCGGAACAAGGTTGCCTTTACCGTTCAGCTTTCGCACCAAAGCTTCCGCTCCATTTAATTTTTCATCACTTAAATTTATTTTGGGCTGCAAATAAACGGTAAACATCCGCTTGTGAATTTCCTGCAGCAGTTTTTTAGCTGTTTTAAAATATTTTCTGTCTATGCTGTGCAGATGTGTATGATATGTATCTTTGACTTCTTTCATTTTTTTATTTGCAGTCACAAACTGTTTTTGCATATCCAGACCAGTATTTTTCCAGCTGCTGCCTACGGCGGTGCTGACATTTTTAATAACTTTTATCTTTTCCTTAAAAGTTTTCAGAGCTTGTTCAAATTCAGCTTTAGTCTGGTTTATGCTCAAAAGGACAAACTCGTCGCCGTCAATACGAAAGCAATGGCCCTCAAATACTTCAAGCAGACTTTTACCGACCTCTTTTAAGATAGCGTCGCCAAAAACAGAACCATACTGATCGTTGATCCTTTTCATCTCGTTGATGTTAATAACAGTTACACCTAAAGTCTCCGGCAGGTCATTTGCAATGCTTTCAGCAACTTCTTCATAATATGAGCGGTTAAAAACTCCTGTCAGCATATCCGTTCGACGCATTTCTTCAAGTTTTTCATAAATACGTTTTTCTTCCAGTTTTATGGTTTCCGAATTAATAACAGATAAAACCTGAAAACGCACTTTTTTATTATTCGTACAAACCAAAATACTTTTTAATTGCAAATACCTTTTCAAAAACGGCTGATAGACCTCTTCTAATAAGAAACCCTCCTGGGAAAGCAGCTTATTCTGGCAAAAAGAACATACTACTTTTTGTCCATGCAAAACTTCATAACACTTTTTGCCAACATAATTCCCTTCAGCCAAAAATTTCCGGGAAATATTTTTGGCTTCCTCATTCATATAGATAAGCTCATTTTTTTCAATATCTATCATGCAGACAGCGTCTTTGACCTGCGTATAAACATCAAACTCTTTTTCACTGGTATCAATTTTTTTTATTCTCTGCCCGCTCATTTCGACACCCCTGTTCCCTCTTTTCTCCTGCAAAACAAATGCCGCCTGCATCAGCAGGCGGCATCTATAAATATAGCGCATGATATCCGCCACATCCGACAACTTTAAAGTTTTAAAATTCGAATCTCACCCCGGCGTTGATCTGCCATTTCTTTTGGATCTCGGCCCCGAAGCTGCGTTCGATATCGCCGTAGAACTGGCTGGTTTTACTGAGTTTGATATTAGTCCCAAGCCCCAGCTCAAACCAGGTATCACCATAATCTTTGGAAGTCGCCAGAGTTTCTCCGTTAGCAGCCTGCATCGTGATATCCCGTTCACCGCCGAACTCGTGCAGCAGCGAACCCTTGATATAAAAATCACTCCTGCCGTCTTTGGCCTTTTGCCCCGCTGCCAAGCCTACCCGGCCGATGAAGCTGTTCATTCCGCCGGCATAAACTTCCGTTCCACGGTCAGTAGTATAACGCGCGCTTCCTAAACGTCCTGCTGTAAACTGCACCTGCGGCTCGATAAACGTGCCCCGTTCCCGGTTCACCTTGATCGTTTTGCCATATTCCACGCTCAGGCTGTACGCATGGGCTTTATAATCTGCCTTATCCGCATATTCTCCATAGGATTTGATATCCGTACTAAACTGGCCTATCCGTGCCACAACGTCAGTATAATTGCCCCTTTCCCCATACCAGGTACCGTACAGGCTGCCTGACAGCAGCTTATCCTTACTGCTGCCGCTGCTGTAGCCCGCCTTGCCTGTTCCGCGGTCTATGGCAAAACCGTAAGTGCTTTTTTCGTTATCGGCTTTATCGTAGCCCAGCTGGAACAGGTTATAGTTGCCGTCAAAACTGCCGCTGCCAAATTTTCCGCCTACGTAACGGGCCCACAAACCGTCACCATCCTGCTCATTCGTACGGTAACGCAAGTCGCCCAACCGTTTGCGCAGTGTGTCATTGGTATTGCGCCACAAAGCATAGCTGTTATCGGCACCATCCAGCAGTACTTCCGTATCGTCATTGACAGTTTTTTCTATTTTAGTCAGATACCATTGCTCTTCAGTACCGACAGCATTACCCGCAGCATCAAACGCCTCAGTCCCTTTTTTATTGTTGGCGTTACATCCCACAAACCGCCGTTATTCAACTCTTTGCCTGTGAAGACAGCATTTTTACTGTCATCAGTGATCAACAGCAGGTTTTTTATACCCGTTACCTGTATGTTATTGGCAAGGCTGACATCTTTAACGCTGACGTAAGTAGTGCCTGCATCAGCATTTTTGATATGCACTTTATCGCCATTGACCTCACTTGCCAGATCAGTATCTAAAATAAAACTGCCGCCGGTGCCCTTATAATCCCGTACTTCCAACTTATCTGCCCCGGCCCGCATATCGATCACAGCATTATTTTTATTTTCCAAGGTGGTTGCTTCACTGTCGGCAGTCATAAACCACTGCGAAGAATTATCAAAACTCAGGTCAGTAGTTCTGTTTTTATCATTGTTGACCCCCAAGCTGGCTCCACGTAAAAATGACTGCCCATTTTTCATGCTGATATCAATAAGCGAACCATTAACCGCATCCGTAGTTAAATGCTTCACATCACCCGTCAGCTGTATGGTTTTCCCGGCCGCAGGATCAATAGTAACGCTGGCTGTAGTTCCTCCTGTAACCGGTACTGTCGCATCCCTATAACAATCAGTCACGCCAACGGCCAGACCTTTGTTTGTCTGTACAATGACATCGCCGCTATACTCAGCAGCTTCGCCGGCTACCGTTGCAACAGTTCTGATCCCAATACCGCCTTCGCTGGCTATAACGACACTGACATCTCCGGCAGCCGTTATTTTGCCGCTGAGCCCTACAGTGCCATTCTGTCCCGCGGCATCCACCGCATTGCCAAGCAGGCTGACATTAGTCTGCGAACCGGCTTCGAAAACAGTTTTTGCCGTACTTAAAACACCTAAAATTCCATATTCAGCATCCTTATTTGCCGTACCTGTTTGCATTCCGGTCGCGTCAATAGCAATATTCACAACAGAACCAGCCGCATGTTTGCTGTCTCTAGCGGTATTATAATTCCAGATCCCCTGGATCAGTTTCGAACGATTTACACCACCCGCAGGTTTGGCGTTGATCATAATATTTGTTTCTGAACCATTTCCTGTTTGCAGGCTGCCCATAGAACCGGTTATCCTGTCCCCCATAATAGCAGCCCGTCCCTGCGCCGCTGATCCTTCCGTTTGGTCCAAAGTGATCAGCAGGTCATTCTTCCGTCCCTCCAAAAGCGTATTGCCTGTAAAGCCGACAACATACGTTGTATAATATACCCTCGGCCCTATCAAAACCATTTTGACGTTATCTTTAGCATCAGTCATCCCGTCATCCATATCAGAAATAATACCGTTGACATTAAAAGACTTGCTGCCGTCAATGAAGACGTTCAATTCCTTGCCTACAGTAAGCTTGCCCTTGGCATAAGCACCTACGGAACTCTCAGAATTCGTAACAATATCAATATTCAAAGCACCCTTGACAAGTAGATCAGGAGCAGACGCAGTATCTGTCACATACAGTCCTGTGTTTCCATTCTGTAATTTTATATTGATATTGTCCGCAGTCAAATCACTCTTGCTTTTGATGCCTGTCAGCGCATAGCCACTTTTCAGTTCAAGCTCAATATTGACATCTTTAAAATCCAACCCGGTCGTTCCGGTATTCTTGATACCGTACATACTGCCGCTTTCGCTGACAGCCTGAATATCGATATTATCAGCTGCAAATTTTCCTGAATTATTTATACCGATAAAATTGCCCTGCATCGTACCGGTTATTTTGAGATCTTTAGCAGAAAAATCCCCGCCGTAATTTTCAATGCCAGTATTATAGATGCCTGTTGCATTGTAGGTATCATCCTTGCCTTGGCTGTTGCCGCCCAAATTTATTTCTGTATTCTGCGCTGTAATATTGATCTTAGAAGTTTGGGAACCGTAAATACCGTAATTAACAGTATAGTCATTTGGGTTACTGTGTATCGCGCTATTCGTGATCGATAACAGCTCGCCGCCAATGTTTATGGTGGCATAATTACCGGCACGAACGGCATAAACATACTTATCTGTTGCTGCTGTCGGATCGTCAAGGTCAACAGTAAGATTTTTATCAAAGGACAGTTCGATCCTA
>ERZ772900.776-NODE-776-length-32481-cov-6.582249_pt1 | contig 32481 bp, 39 predicted proteins | sample MGYA00512124_ERZ772900 | MGnify/ENA primary metagenome ERZ772900 (study PRJEB29015, sample SAMEA2737716) | human gut metagenome | biome: human gut; feature: human-associated habitat; material: faeces | place: China | collected 2012 ... | reverse complement strand
CGAGGAGAACAAGACCACTGCCGAGACCTACACCGAGGTCGTCGAGGGCATGCAGGTTTACGATTCCGATGGCTGTGCGGGGTGCAATGCCGTAGATACCGTCAGGGGTTGTTTCTGATGCCAGCTGAAAGAGGTGGCAGTACTGTCTGTCTTTTCTTTCAGCTGCATTCGTCTGGATGAGCTTGCTGTCTTCGCTTCGGGTCTTGCCGTTTTCATCGGTGTAGAATGCCTTATATTTAATAAGGTGTACCAATACCAGTTTGCCGTCTTTCTGGTTTGACTTGTCAGAAGGCGTTTTTCCCTGGATATGATGCAGCGAGTCGAGCATCTTCTTGGCAGAATCTCTCAACACCTTTTCGCGGTTTTCGAAGGCGCAGATTCGGTTGTATCCCAGATCCATTACGCTGTGGGAGTGGATATAGTATGCCAGCTCACTTTCTTTCCATTTCGAATCCTTGTAGAGACTGTCGAGTGAATCCACTTTCTCTACCAGCACACTGTCTGCATCGAGTCCCTGATAGCGGTTTCGGGTGATGTCGGTATTGTTGGATGCTGCGAGTCGTCCCTGGCATGAAGGAACGAGTGCCCAGCGGTTCATGAAGGTTGCTGCCAGTGTGGTGGTATCTTCGTCGAATCGAAGCATGGTTTTGCCGTTTCTTCTTATTTCGTAGCAGCTGTAGGCTTCTATTCTGGCTTTGGCTGCCTGCACCTGTTCTCTTGTGGGATTCAGACAGCGGTAGGTCCAATATCCCAGGGCGCAAAGTAGAATGATGAATAGGGCACCAGCTATTCTGATGCCTTTCTTTCTGTTGTTTGTCATTGTTTCAATTCCTCCTATATTTCTTTTCTCTCCCTTATCTATATATCTATAGTTCTATTATCTATAGTTCTTATTTTATCTATTGTTTTATCAGACTTCTGATTTTTCCTCCAGCTCTATCTCCAGGATGGATTGGGTGTCGGGGGTGATTCTGCAGTGTTCTGATGTTCTTTCTCCGATGAGCCAGATGATTTCTCCTGTCTTGTCGGTCAGTACATGTTGGCTCATTTTCTCCATATAGTTTCGCTTGCGGTCTGTCAGATAGTCGCTTACCAGCTTCGTTCCCTTCATGCCGAAAGGTTTGAATCTGTCGCCTTGCTGGGTGAGTCGATAGGTGAGTGGGAAACTTACCTGATCGGCATCCAGGGTGATGCGATGGCTTTCCTTGCTTGGCGCAAAGTCGGCTGTGCGAGGGTAGCGGCGGATTCTGATTCTCGTGTTTCCGGCAAGGCTGTAATTTCCTTCTTCCGGAAGGCGGAAAGCTCTTTCTTTCTGCAGGTTATCCATTTCTTTCAGAGGCGTGATGAACAGCTTCTCGCGGTCGATGCACAGCATGTATTCGTTGCTTTTCCAAATCTTGCCTATTCCACCGTCCTGGCTGTTCATACTTTCTATGATGCCGTCGATGGTGTCACCATGAAAGCCATAGCAGCCGATGAGCTGATGGAGCATAAACTCCGGACTTGCCGCCTGCATCACGAGCTGCCTGCCGATGGTTATGATATTGCCGGAATCATCGGGCTGAGATGGTACGTCCACAGCGTCATCGAGCATCATCTTAGCCTGTCTGAGGTATCTGGCCGATTGGGCGATGTTCTCCCTGGCTGCAGGGTTCAGCGTTTCCAACAGCGGAATCACGTGATGGCGGATCTTGTTGCGTAGGGCATCATCCTCCAGGTTAGTGGAGTCGGTGACGTAGTCTTGCCCCTTTTCTGCGAGATAGTCTAGAATGTCCTGACGGCTGATGCAGAGTAGGGGGCGCAGGATGTTTCCGTTTTTGGGAGCGATGGCAGCGAGCCCATCCACCCCCGAACCTCTCAGCAGATTGAGCAGGAGCGTTTCCACGTTGTCATCTCTGTGATGTGCCACGCAGATGCCGTCGGCTTCGATGTCTCGGGCGAGTTGGGCGAAATAGCGGTAGCGCAGATTCCTGGCAGCCATCTCTATACTCACCTTGTGCTTTTCGGCATAGGTGAGGGTATCGAAGTGGATGCGATGCAGGCAGATGCCTTCACGCTCGCAGAGATCTACGCAGAATTGCTCGTCGCGCTCGCTTTCTTCGCCACGCAGGTGAAAGTTGCAGTGGGCTGCATGGATGGACATCCCCAGGTTCTTGAGAATCAGGAGCAGAGCCACACTGTCTGCTCCTCCCGAGAGGGCAACAATATAAGAACCGTCATGCTTCCACATTCCGTGGCGCACGATATAGTTTCTGACAATCGTTTCTATCTTGTTCATTTCTATATTCCTGAATCTTTTCGACCTGTACGGTTGAAATTGTTTTTAAGACTAGAAAAAAGTTCCGTTCAAAACTATTGAACGCACATTCGAAACTATTGAATGGACATTCAAAACTATTGAACGCACATTCAAAACTATTGAACGAAACTTTCTACTAACTCTAGAAACATTTTCCTTTAAAGGTAGAAAGTAATTCCTTTAATCGAATTTATTCCACCTGCCTTGAAAATCTAACCTTGAAGTTTCTTTTAATGTCCTTCTTTCAGAAACTCTTCAGCGCGCTGGAGATCTTCCGGGGTATCGATTCCCACGGTCTCAACGTCTGTGGTTCCCACCTTGATCTTGTATCCGTTCTGCAACCAGCGCAGCTGTTCCAGGCTTTCTGCAATTTCAAGAGAACTTTGTGGTAGCTGGGTTACCTCTCTGAGTACTTCCTTACGGTAAGCGTAGATGCCCAGGTGCTTGAGGTAAGGGAAATGCTGGATCCACTCCTTGCGCTCCTTGCCACGTACGTATGGGATGACGCTGCGGGAGAAGTAGAGAGCGAAGCCCTGGTTGCTGACTGCGATTTTTGGACTGTTTGCATTCTCTACCGCCTCCATCGTGGTAAACGCTTTGCCCAAGGTAGCAATCTGGGTGGTTGGGTCATCGAAGCAATGGCAGATGGTTTCCAGCTGGCTCTTTGCCACGAAAGGTTCGTCGCCCTGTACGTTGACGATGACATCCCAGTCGCCGCCTATCTTCTCGATGGCTTCCTCTATGCGGTCGGTTCCGCTCTTGTGGTCAGTACGGGTCATTACCGCCTTACCGCCAAAAGCTTCCACTGCATTGAAAATGCGCTCGTCGTCAGTAGCCACGTATGCTTCTTCTAAAACAGCAGCCACCTTTTCATAAACATGCTGAATAACAGGCTTGCCACCAAGCATGGCAAGAGGCTTGCCAGGGAAACGCGTTGAAGCGTATCTTGCTGGAATAATTCCGATAAATTTCATAAGCTTTTTTAATTTATTCTCTTGAGAGATGTAGCTGATAGCATTTTTCTCTTGAGAGATGATTCTGTTTATCGCTTCAGGGCGATGTTGTAATTGTAATAATGTGTATTGCCGGTGATGTCTTCGAGCACCTGGATGAAAGGAGGGAACTTCACGCTCTCGCGTTTTGCGATGCCTTTGGTTTCCAGGATCATCAGGTCTTTTACCGGCTCAGAGAATGAATCCAGCTCGAAGTACTGGCCTTTCCAGATAAAGCTCTTGCGGTGCTTGCGGATGGTAGCACGGTAAGGGTCTGCCTGCTGGAGCATATTCTCGTAGAGATTGGCGCTGATCTGTCGCTCGGTTTCAATCTGTTCGTTGTCGGCTACGCGCTTCTTGGTGGTGTGAACATATACGTACTTGCCACCTTCGAATCCGCGGCGACGGAGACGGATCTCACTGCCTGGTTCTCCCGAAAGATAGGTCTGAACGATATCGCTTTCGATGGCGTTTGGCACTTCGCCGGTCAGTTTTACGATATACTTTCTTTCCTCCTCGATCGGTTGTGGAATTCCCAGCACATTGCTGATCTCCTTGAGCACACGGTTCAGCTTGTTGTTGAAGTCCTCGTGGTTGTTGATTACTCTCAGATGTGGGTGTCCCTTCCAGGCAGAAACGATTCTCTTGTCCAGTTCCCTGGCTATCTGCAATCCCTCTTCGTCAGCCTTTTCCACTCGCTGGGCATTGTTGGCTGTGGTGTAGAATTGTTCAGCGCCATCTGCGGCAGAAACCAGATGCAGTACGGCATCGTAGCGCTCACGCAGCTGGGTGTTGGTGTATCCCTGCTCGGAGATGATGCGGTTCCAGAAGTCTTCTGTCAGATAGGTGGAGATATCCATCGTGCCACGGTCGCAGACGATGATGACCGGCTTGTCGATGGTTTCCGCCATTTTTGTGAAACTGTCTTCCAGTCCTATCTGAGTCAGGAAGGTAGCTTTTTCTCCCTCGAAGAAGAACTTCTCGTTTTTGGTGAGATAGTTCATACCTGCCTGGGTGAACATGGTAGGAACCTCAGGAATCGTAAACACCTTGTATCCAAGGCCAGAGAAGTGGTCGATTATTTTTACCAGCGCAGTGGTTTTACCTGCGCAAGGACCACCTGTAAGTACAATTTTCTTAATTGTATTCATTATCTTGTTTTTTATTATTATCAGATGCGTCATGGGGATGCGGCAAGCGCCCTCATTCCTTTTATGGGTGCAAAGATAGCAATAAATTCTTTAAGAAAGAAAAAAACTTTCGGTTTTTTATTTTACAATGCACCCGCGTAACTGCTTGATAATCAACTAGAGCTTTTCTGAAAATTACATATTAAACACCGAGAATACACCGAGTTGCGCGCCAAACAAAACGCTGATAATCAAATGTTTGTGTGGACTGTATAAAACAAATGTTTGATAAAAGCGCTGCTTTTTCGCGCAAAACGGTGCATAAAAACTCGTTAAAATGCTATAGATCCAGCATCTTTTTCGTAAGTCTGTCGATGGTCTGCTGCTGGCTCTCGATAGTCTTGTTCTGGCGCTCGACGATCTTCAGCAGGTTGGCTTGATTACCCTTCGAGAGCTCTTCACCCAGAAGGAGATAATTAGCATCAACCCAATCGACGGCATTGATGATTTTCAACATGATATCGTAACCAGGAGCGTTTCTTCCTGATACGATATTCTTGATTGTCGTCCAAGGTACACCGATCTTCTTAGCAAAAGTCGCAATGGTGTGACCTTCTCTCTCGATGATGCCATTGATGCGATCACCGATAGTTTCTGTTGTTACTGTAGTTTCTTCTGTACACATAATTATATCTAATTTCAAACAAATTCACTCAAAATACTGAAAAAATACAAAATAATCAGCGAAATGTTTGGTAATATCACCGAAATGTTGTAAATTTGCAGCGTGTTAATAATTCTCACGGTGCAAATATACAAAAAATATCGCACATAATGATGATTTCAAACAAAAATTTTAAAAATATGGGTTTTAGTGAGTACATGAAGAGTCTTCCATACCCACGACGTGAGGTTGTGGAAGAGATTGCTGAGAAATGCAAGGTTTCTAATAGTTCCGTCTATAGATGGATTCAGGGCAAGTCTAAGCCGAACGCTCTATGCAGAGGACTTGTCGCTGATTATCTTGGTATGCAGGAGAGCGAACTTTTTCCGGATTGTTAATATGGAGTCAACTGAATTCTATAATACTCCTGAGGGCTGTGTTATGTACAAGCCGATAGGGAAGCCTGTCCAGGAACTTACGATTGATAGTCGAGCAGTCATCGAGGAGATGCTTGACACGATTAAGGTAAGATACCCGAAGGCGTTTAAGGCTCTATGCGAGCAATATACTACGAGTGAATTGAACAGACAGGTTTTCGAGTTTAATATTGTATCTCGCTTCTGCCGCTGCAACTTTGGAGAATACGATGCGAACACACCAGATGTTGACGCTGACGGATTCTTTCATTTTGAGGAGGTCAAGTGCCCGCTTCGTGGAGAATGCAGGATGGAAGGGGTAATCTGCAAGCCGGAGCTCGACTCGAAGCTTACAAGTCGAGAGCTTCAGATAATAGAGCTGATCTCGAAGGGGCTTCAGGCTCAAGAGATAGCTGACAGATTATTCATTTCCATTAAGACCGTGCAGAGACACCGGGAGAACATCAAGGCGAAGCTTCAGATGCGAACCCTGGCACAAGTCTCGGCCTATTACCTCGAACATGTTAGGGGAAAGTAGTTATGGCAGCTGAGAAATGCGCAACATGCAGCGATGGCAGAACTTGCATCAACGGCAGGTTCTGTCTCAAAATGAAGAAATATGTAGAATATACTGATAAACCTGTTTGTAGCAATGAGCAATAAGAAATGGACCAAAAACGATATCGCTTACTTGACAGATAACTATGGGAAGGCAAGCCTTGAAGAGATGGCTTCCCGCCTTGGACGTTCGACAATGGCAGTCCGCCTGTATGCCCTGCGGCATAGGCTAGACGAGAAGCACCAGGTAGTAAAGGAGAATCGACTGAAGAAACTGCTGGAATATCGATTCCGTCATCTCGAAGATTTCCATCCTAGCAGATTCTTCTTCAAGGAGACGGGTATTAACCAGGTGAGATACTGGGATCTATTCTTTGGACGCAAGTCTATCACTCCGTCTGAATATAAGGCTGTGGCCGAATACTTCAATATTACAATATCCGAAGCATTCGACTCCCTTCAGCTTAATCTATTTGAATAATAAACAATGCAGAATATGAAAATCAACTCAGACTTCATCAACGATGTCAAGAGCAAGTTAGATATCGTTGATGTAATAGGTGCTTATATCAATCTTCAGAAAGCCGGTATCAATCACAAAGGTATATGTCCGTTCCACCAAGATAATCATCCATCGATGATGGTAAGCAAGACAAGGCAAACGTATCATTGCTTTGTGTGCGGCGAGCACGGAGATGTTCTGGACTTCCTTCAGAAGTACAACCAGATAACTTTTACGGAAGCCTTGCGTTTAGCCTGCAAGCTTGCCGGTGTGGAATTCCCGGAGAAGGAAGCCACTCCCGAAGAAAATGCCGCCTATAGATTATTGGAATCTCGCCGTATAGCCATTGATGCTGCGGCTAAGTTCTATCAGGGCAACCTGTCGCAGGCAGAAAGTTTTTTGAGAAGTCGCGGATATGATAGCAGCGACAAGGCGCTTGCCGAATATGGAGTAGGCTATGCTCCTTCGGGTAATGTTGCTATGCGCAAGCTTACCGAACAGGGGTATAACCTTCAGCTCTTGGCAGATGTCGGGGTTCTCGGCAAGTCGCAGGATGGAAGAAGCTACGATTTCTTCCGCGATCGAATCATGTTTCCGTTCTACGATATATCAGGTAGAGTTATCGCTTTCTCGGGAAGAATCGTCACCCCAAACGGTAACGCAGGCAAATATGTCAATACGGGTGAGACTCCGATTTTCAGAAAAGGTCAGCACATTTTCGGACTCTATCAGGCGAAAAAGGCAATAGCCAGAGCTGGCTTCACTTACCTGGTAGAAGGCCAGTTTGATGTAATTACCCTGCATCGGTATGGGGTAGAGAACGTAATTGGCGGTTCCGGAACAGCATTTACAGACGATCAGGTAAGACTCATCCTGCGCTTCACACAGTCTGTGATCATGATATATGATGCGGACGATGCCGGAATGAAGGCGGCAGTCAAGAACTGCGAACTGCTGCTGAAGGCAGGCATAAGTGTAAGATGCGTCCGTCTTCCGAAAGGATATGATCCGGACAGTTATGGCCGACTCTGCAAGGAGGAACTGAAGCAAAAGCTCTTTGACATTACAGAGACCTTCCCGAAAGCACTAAAGAGGATGCTAGTTCCTCGCGGCTGCAAGGATGAAGCAACCATTGCTTCAGCCATGAATACGATATCCAATCTGGTAGCGTGCGTTCAGGATGCAGGCTTGCGTCTGGAATACATGAAGAATATGGCCAAGGATTTCGATACCAAGATGACAATCCTGGAAGATAAAGTGCGAGATATCCGTCGTAACGTGAACGACGTCAAGAAGGAGAACATGAGGCAGGGCATCTTTGGTATCGATAGTCTCAAGGAGAATCTGAGAAACAGCGAACCGGCGGTTATAACCTCATCTATCGACACCTTCCTGGAATCGTATGGAGATAACCCTATCGTGTATGCAGCAGGAATGCCATCATCTACAGATATACAGAACCTGCGCCGTATCTGCTGCTATTTCGTAACAACAGAAGATGGGTGCGCTATCAACTCAACTACGGGCGAGGATAGTGACTATTTAGCCACTTTGGCAGAAATGTATAAAGCCGGAATCTCACAGATACGAGTAACGCACGAAGACAAGGTGGAATCCTTCATAGACTTCTATATCCGCATACATGGAGACTTACTGCCCGGCTTCCTCGGCGACAAGGTTCCGATTATTACGAGATGTATCGAACTTACAAGCTACGCAGAAGAGACAGTAATCACCGTCAACAAGAACCATTACTGTAGCAAGCTTGGCTTGTCCAAGGGGCAGTTCGACGAGATCCGAAAACCATTCGTCAGTAAGCGCAAGAACGTTCTGAAGGCGAACGCCCTGAAGGATGACTTGTACGATGACGATTTCGACGGCGATGAGGTTCCGAGCTACGCAAGAGAAGGCGAGTATGCCCAGATGTTCCGTGAGTGTAAGTACTATCCTCGACTGAATAAGCAGGGCATACCAGTATGCTACATGTTCCAGAACAAGAACGGGCGAGGCTTCTCGCAGGTAGCCGATTTCTACATGGTTCCACTTCTCCATATCTTCAATGAAGACTTCGAGCAGAACAAGCGAGTACTGAAGGTTAATCGCAGATATTTCGACAAGCCATTATATATTGAGGTTCTGTCAAGTTCCCTGAAGAAGATGAGTACAATCGAAGATGTTCTTATCAACTATGAAGGTGTAAACTTCACAGATGGTGAGGAATGGCAATGGAGGCGCATCAAGGAGTATATGAGCCGCCATTTCGTTCAGTGCCGCGAAATCCAAACATACGGCAATCAGCAGTCTGAAGGAATGAGCAGAAAGACCGATGAGCAGTTTTTCGCCTTCGCCAACGGCATAGCACATGAAGATGAGAACGGAAAATATGTGTTCGAGAAGGTCAACGAGCTGGGTGTAGTGACTCATAATCACATGAATTACTATCTCCCTGCCTTCTCTACTATATATGCCGGGTCCGGAAGGCAATCCGATAAATATGAGCTGATATCTCAGCTGGTGTACGAGGATATTCCTATAAATAAGCAGGTCACGTTCGAGCAGTGGGCGTCACTCATGGATAAGGTGTACAAAATCAACGACAACGGAAAATGGGCAATAGTCTTCGCCCTGATGTGCGCCTTCAGAAGTAATATTCACTGCCTGGACAGACTTTTTACTGCTCCGTTTTTCATGGGTCCAATGTCTTCAGGTAAGACCCAGATTGCGATATCCATTCGTTCTCTGTTCATAAGTCCTACCATTCCGATATTCAACCTTAATACAGGTACTGATGCGGCCATGAGCACCATCATGGGTACATTCAGAGATGTTCCGGTTGTTCTTGACGAATACAATAATAAGGATATCTCGGACACCAAGTTTCAGGCACTGAAGGGTATTGTGTATGATGGAGACGGAAAGCAGAAGCGCCGTGGAACCTCGGGAAGGGATATCGAGAACGATAAGGTATTTGCACCTGTAGTCATCTGTGGCCAAGAGACCCCTCAGCGAGATGACAACGCCCTGATGAGCCGTGTCATCATCTGCGAGGTTCCTAAGCCTAAGAACAGAACTCCAGAGGAGACCAAGTTGTTTGAAGAGCTTAAGAATATAGAGAAGAATATAGGGCTATCTAATGTATTGCTGGAAGTATTATCGCTCAGGCCAGCAGTCATGGATCACTTCCGTGCGCTCAAGCAGGAAGCCTACAGCGAGCTGAAAAACGACGTGATAAACTCGGGAGAGATGGACCGACTCATGAAGACTGCTTCTCTCTTTCTTGGCATGGTGAAGCTCGTGGAGCGATATTCAAAGCTCAAGCTACCGTTCACCTACGATGAGTTCTTCGTCCTCGTGCAGGAGAAAATCAAGTTCCAGCTATCACTGATCCGAAGCACAGACAAGCTTGCCATGTTCTTCAACGCAGTGAACAATATGATAGACACCAAGCAGATACTCGTCGGCCGAGAGATGCTCATCGAGCAGCCTAAGAGCGTTACCGGCAAGGACTCTCATGGCGACAAGAAGACGTTCGGATTCGAGCCTGGTACACATATCCTCTTCCTACGTCTGAGCAGTGTATATTCTATATATGACCGAAGCGGCTATAATAGCGAGAATACTACGCTATCAACGCTCGAGCAGAATCTTCGCTCTCATCCATCATATATTGGAACCGTACCATCCAGACGCTTCACCTGGGAAGAGACCGTTGAGGTGGCCAAGCAGGATGATCAGGAGACGATGGTAAGAGTGCGCAAGGAGCGTTCTACATCCACAAGTGCAATTATCATCGACTATGATAAGTTTATAGAGATGTATAATATCGATTTCCGTCGTGGAGAGAGCCTACAGGCAGGTCAGGGTGATCAAGACACCCATGATGCAAGCAAAGACGCTACAGGCGAGCAGAAAGGCGAATACAAGCCAGGGAACATACCATTTGACCAAACTGACAAGGGAAAATATGGTAATACCCCGTTCTGATCTACCTCTTCTCTATACCTCATATAAGGGATAGAATACCCCAATTTAATGGTACAAAGATACAAAAAATATTCGAGAAAACCAAGGAAAAATCGCATTAAATTGAGTTGAATTTGCATATTCTTACCCACGTAAACCCGAGAGGGCAAGCGTGGGTATTTTTTTTACACACGCTTGATGCGCAGATGCGAAAAATCCCCCGTACCCCCCTAATTTTACAAAAATAACCGGGAAAAGCGATGTTTTGAAAATGTTTTTTAGAAAAACACCTTCCTACAATCCTACAATCCTACAAATGCATTTCTTTTCAAACTATTATTATCTATTATATATCTTATTATCAGTTAGTTAGGTTGTTTTTGCGGTTTTGTGGGATTTGTAGGAAATGGTGTAGGATTGTAGGATGTTGTAGGAAATAAGGATTGTTTACATTTTGCCGTTTCCTACATTTTCTTCCTACAAAATACCCCTATTTGTAGGATTGTAGGACGTGTAGGACGCGAAAAAATGAGTGCGTAGGTCGAAAAAATGTTTGGTAAAATTTGCTTAACTCGCTGATTTTTAGTATCTTTGCATTATCGTACCTGCGATTTGTAGGATTGTAGGACGGTAGGACGCAAAAATAAGCAAAAACAATATGGAAAGAAAAAAACGTCTCACGAAACGAATTGCTTCAGTCAGAATCGAGCCATATCTGGCAGAGTACATTCAAAAAAAGCTAGAAATTGAGCCCGAAACAGGCGGAGTAAAGATACCTTACACCACGGATTTGTATTACGTGGTGTGGAATCTCATGGCCAAGCCGGATGCGAACAGCGTTGGCCAAGAAGACTGTAACCTCACCATCTATCTTCCTTCCCGCCGCTCCTGTATGGATGGTCATCCGGGTAAGGATCCTGCCTATTACAACTATCTGTCGCAGCGGGCAGCCAAGAAGATAGAGGAACACATCCGTCTGCTTTTCAACTTCGAGTTCCACCGCATCATGCTGGAGAACGAGGAACTTGGAAGGCCGAAGCGCAACCAGGATGTCGTGGAAGAGTTCATCAGAACGTACCATCTGAAGTCGATTTCATCGGATGCGCTTCTGAAGAACTTTTATCGCTACCGACAGCGTCTCTGCCCTAAAATTCCGCGAAAATACCAAAAAAAACGCGGTGTTTAATTATTTTTAATACATACCGAGTATAAAATATTGTCACCCAAAAATTAGCAATAATCACTCTAAAAATACGCATTATGGTAGAATTTTCTTGTCTTGTGGGTGTCTCCCTCGTCGGGAGTCCCGAAAAGTGGGATATATTTATGGCAGATCCCTTCACTTTTGAACCAGCCATGACCGAGGATAACGGTGGCGTGTATTGGGATTGCAGCAAGACTTTCGTGGTCGATTTGCCCGATAATGATATGATTAATGAGCTTAGGGTTGCTCGCAACGCTATTGTCTCCCTCTCAGACGTTAGCCATGCAGGTGGCTCGCAGGATCCTGTGGAATATAAAATAGGTACGGAAGATCTTCCGGCGAGGGTGCAGCTCGTGAAGCATCTCAACAAGGCGAAACTGATAGTTAATTGCAAAATGCTCCGCAACCCGCTTGGGTAAGGTCTTTTCTATACCTATTATAATAATGTACCTTTGTAGAAAACTTATATCAAGATGGACGAAATACAGACCCTTCTGCTCTCCACGCATCCGCTATGGATCACGGAAGATGCCTACCGTCGGCTGATGGTGGCAGCTTTCCCGCTATATAGTAACGTGGCTAGCATCGAACATAAGAGAGCCGAGCAGGCAATGACCATAGCCGAGGTTCGGGAATATCTCAAGACTCATACATTCTATCAGTATGAGACTCATAAAGCCCTGGAAGTGCTATCCTCCAAGGCTGCCCAGAGTGAAGAGACCAAGGAGGTGCAGCTTACCGACGAATATGATTCTCCTTCACTGAATGAAGGATCTATCGCCTATCACCGTATATTTGGTGTCGTGTCAGCAGATAGCTACTGGTACTTCTCTTCCAGACAGCTGGAGCAGGATATCATGGCAGCAGAGAACAATCCTCAGATATCTGCCCACCTGCTTCATATCAACTCTCCTGGAGGTGAAGCCTGGTACATGGACCGCCTGAGTGAGACTTTGCGCAACGCAAAAAAGCCGATTCTCGCCATCTACGAGGAATATTGCGCATCGGCAGCCTATTATATCGGCTGTCATGGCCAGAAGCTCTATGCAACGACCAGTCACGACTTCGTAGGCTGCATCGGTACAATGTGCTCCTTCTGGAACTTCGAGCCTTACTTCGAGAAGCTGGGATTGAAGAAGATTACCGCCAAGGCAACCAATTCGACCAGAAAGAATAAGGTCTTCGAGGATCTGAAGGATGGCAAGACTGAAGAGTACATCAAGAATGTACTTGATCCGATGAACGAGCAGTTCCTGGCAGAAGTCAAGGCCATGCGCCCTAAGCTATCTGAACTTGGCGATGATGCTCCGGTTCTTCAGGGCGAGAGCTTCTATACGGAGCCTGCCGAGGAAGTCGGACTCATCGATGGCAAGCGAACCTTACTCGAGGCTATTGCCGAGGTTGCCCAGATGGGAGATGCTTATATGGGAACCCAGGACCTGTATGGATTCTGTTAATACTTAGATAAGAATTTTGTTTGTTTCTATTGTTGTTTTAATATTTAGTTAATTTGTTTATATGAATTTCAAGGAAAGACTTAACAAAGTTCTCGAGAAGCTTGGCTTCGTCAAGAAGTTCGAGAACAAGAGCCTGACTTCAGAGGAGTACAAGGCTCTTTGCGAGGAATACCAGAAGGAGTACCAGAGTACTCTCGTCGATGACCTTGCAGCCGAGAACAGTGCAGCCGAAGAGGCAGAGCATCAGCAGCAGATCAACTCCCTCTACGCTATCGTATCCAAGGCCAACAATGCCGCTGGTGATGATGGCGACAATGATGATGAGGGCAAGGATTCTGATGCTGGCAAAAAGAACGAGAACAGCCAGCAGCCTGCCGGTGCTCCTCAGAACGTAAGTTACGAGCAGCTCACCAAGGCTGTGTCTGGTCTCGCAGAGAACGTGATGAAGATGGCACAGGGTACTGCTCCTGACAAGCCTGCTGCTCACGTCACTGCTCCTTCTATTCCTATCAACGGCTTCGAGTCGAACAGCAACTATCTCTTCGGTGTCGAGCACTCTCTGTTTGACATGAAGAAGCGCTGGAACCAGATTACAGTCAATCCGGCACTTGCCTTAGCGTCTGGACCTGATGAGGAGAGCGATGGCAAGGCATTCCGCAAGGAGTCTATGGCGTTCGCAAGAGCTCTTCAGCAGCGCTACAAGTATCATCAGAACCGCAATGAGCTTGGTGATGTCAAGGCGCTTGCTTCTGGCCAGTTCGCTACCAACTATGGCGGTGTAGATAATGCCGGCTTGGGAGATCAGTTTGTTATCCTCCGCCAGGATGCTCTTATAGCACGTATTCTGGAGCTTCGCAATCTTACCGAATACTTCCCAGTTCGCTATGGTGTGCAGGATCGCGATATTCTCTTCAATGCCTTCTTCGATGAGGTATCTCAGGGCTATCAGCCAGGTGAGATCTACAAGGGTGGCATGCAGCTCGAGAACGAGATGGGCTACGTGGATGACGCCATGATCAAGGTACAGTTCGGTCCGATGAAGGAGATTGAGCGCAAGTATATCGCTTACCTCAACAAGGAGGGTTCTGATCCTATCAAGTGGTCTATGATTGAGTTCTGCCTGCTCAACCTTCTCAAGAAGGCTCAGGACGAGCAGAACCAGCGCCGTATGCGTGGTATCTATGTGAAGCCAGAGGACGGTCAGCCTTCCAGCTATCTCAATGCTGGTACTGGTATCTGGTACACCCTGCTTCGCTATATCCACGACTACAGCATCAAGCCATTTGCCAACAAGAGCTACAACACCTATACTTCAGCTAATATGTTGGATGCGGTCAAGGAGTTCATCACAGACGTCAAGACTCACCTTACTGAAGGTATGACGCTCGACAAGCACGTTCTCTACCTCAACGAGAACCACATCGACTGGTGGCTTGCCAACTGCCGCGAGACCTATGGTAAGGATCTCGACTTCACAGGCCCTGACGGCTACAAGAACCGTGTGCCAGACTCTACCATCCAGATTAAGTGGCTCCCATACGAGGGCAAGTCTTGCTGGATGTTCCTGGATATTCCTGGCAACCTCCAGTTCGTGGAGTATCTCCCAGGCGAGATGTTTGCCGTGAAGATGGAGGAACAGATGGAGATGGTTCGTGCGTGGAGCACTTGGAAGGAAGGATGCGGTGCAGCCTTCACTGGCCGAAAGTTCGAGACCAAGGCAGATATGGATGAGAACGATTACGAGTTCCAGCAGATCTTTACCAACCTGCCTGCTACAGTCATCGGTGCTGAGATTGACGGCGGAAGCGGCTTCTGGCACATCTCAGATGCCAATACCTCTGCTACAGCCATCACTGAGATCAAGAAGGCAAAGCAGGGTGTAGCTTACTGCATCGAGATTGGTGAGGACGATGCTACCCACGGTCTTACTATCGCCAAGAGCGGTAATTTTGCCAACATCACAGCCGAGTGGACTCCTAGCCAGCCAGGCGACTACATCATGGTTATCCTCGGTAAGGATAATAAATACCGTGAGCTTGAGCGCCGTATAGGTGGAAAGCGAACCGTCAACAAGGCAGTTCAGCCTAACGTTCCTGGTGGACGTTAATTCATAATATATTAGTATTTAGTGTTAATTCGTAGGTGGGGTACACCATGTACCCTGCCTGCATTTTCAGAAAAGATTATGAAGAAAAACAATATTCCAGTACGTCACCGTGCGTACAATCCCAACAAGGGATACAGTTATGTCCAGCACAAGGGCCGTCTTCTCTTCATGACGATCATGATGCTGCTTGGCATTGTCTCGCTCCTTCAGATGCTTGATAATCCAACATCATCCATGGGTATGGGTGGAGCCGGTGTCTCCATGGCTTCATTCGTAGCCCTTACCGCAATCGATGACGTAACCGACCGCTACACCCATGGTTCTGCTATCGCTTATCAGGTTGTGCTGGTTCCTACAACTCTCATCGATATGACCAAGGCGTTCCCGCAGCCGGATAAAGACCGAATGGTGAATGCGATGCCGTTTAAAACCGCAGCTGCAGATACGCTGAAGGCTTTCCTTTTCGATGCGCACGATATACCAACGTTTACCGCTACCACGGAGAAAGGTGATATTACTACCTCTGGCGAGAATAATGTTGTAATCGTGATGGGTGGAACCCGAGTAGAACTCTACAACTTCATCGAGGAGTATGCTGGAGGCAAGTTTATTATCCTCTACAAGCATGTGAAGGATCCGCAGTGGTATATCATCGGCGAGCCAGAGCGGCCAATGATTCTCAACAACACCGAGACCAAGGACGACAAGGATGGCCGTTACACCACCTTCACCTTCAAGCGCACATCTGTCGATCTCCCTTGTCTCTATGCAGAGGATCCTCTTGGCGTGACTACTGATGCGGTTGGCCGCTCAGCTGGTACTTCTCAGCAGAAGGCTGTAACAGGCAAATAATTCTATTTCCCAAAATAATTTATCTTCTAAATTCTCAAAAGGTGTGTCGCCATCAAAAGGGTGGCGCACCTTTATTAATATATAATAAGGTATGTATAACAGAAGAGAAAAACTGCAGCTGTTCAATCAGCTGAGAGGAGAGGAACATGCCAAGGCAGACCTCTCGCTCCTTGATGACGAAAATCCACGCCATCCTAAGCTTACCCGTTTTGCCCGTGACCCTCAACGTTACGCTGATGAAATTCTCTATGCACTCCTTGATATCTGCGATGCAGACGAAATCGAGGATAACCGCAAATTCATTAAAGGCATGGAAGATGCTTCGAGTGAAACTTTAACGGGCGGGGTTGAGAAAGGTCCGGAGGGTTCAGGCAATACTTTAACGGATGAAACCGGGAAAGGTCCCGAGGATTCAAGTAAAGCTTTAACTGGTGAAGCCGAGAAAGGCTCGGAGGGTTCAAGTGAAACTTTAACGAAGGAAGAAACTCCTGATATTCCTGAAGGCAAGGCGCCACCAGAAGAAACTGCTGAAGCTGCCGGGCAGGAGGAAGACGGAAAAAAAAAGTAGTCCAAAAGGAAGAGGAATATCCTAACATCGACTGGGACAACCTCTATAATGAGGACGTGCAGATGGCTACTGTCATCTACAACGACCGTATCAACACCTGGCGCAAGATGAAGAAACTCGACGAGGTTCTAGACAAGAAGCCGAAGGAGCGGGATGTGGCTGCCATGGCAGAACTCCGCATCAGGAACCTTCAGGCCTTCGAGGAGCTGAAGGCATACAACGATACAGGCAAGTTCCTCTATAAGCACCCGCTTCTGAGAGGCAAGTCTGAGTTCGACGAGCTCGTGAAGCTCTTCAGGAAGGACCCTGCCGAGTTTCTTCATAAGCATAAGAATGTGCTCGATAATATCAAGCGCTACAAGAGTTATATTAAAAGGAACGATCGCAAGGAAAAACGTGCCAGCGACCGTGAGAACCTCCAGCGCCATCAGGAGCGTGAACGCATGTTCAAGATGGTGATGGAACAATACAGTGATCAATCAGATGGATAAGAAGGAATTACGAAAGATATCAGAAACCTGCGTTCAGATGGTCAAAAACGGAGGAGTGCTTGAGCAGGCTCAGCTCAAGGCAGACGCCAAGATAGCTGAGCAGGCAGAAGCCGGAGACCTCGATGCCATCAAGCTTCTGAACGAGCGTATGCAGGACCGGGAGGAACTTAAACTGAGAAAGGAGTTGTTCGGCGTATGAAAAGTGAGATAGAAAAACTGGAAAGTGTACATCCGGATCTTATCACCACCTTCCTCACCACGGGCGATGGTGAAGGCATTCCGGAAGACGTGAAGACCTTCCTGAAGCAGTTGCAGTGGGCTGCCGAGATTTACGAGTATGAGCGCAACATTACCCGTGGAGCCCGCCAGCTCAAGCAGCGCATAGCCGCACAGCAGAAGATCTCCCTCGATGTGCGTACCTGCATGACCCGCATCAACCAGGCGATATCTTACTTCAACGTGGATTGCAACGTAAGCATCAAGGTCTGGGAGAACGATTTTGCCAACAAGTATGAAGACCTTGCCAAGCTCTGCTCAGCCAGTCGCGACTACAAGATGCAGAAGGCCTGTATGGACCAGGCACTGGAATGCCGCCGCCGTGCATCAGAGCAGGCTGAAGCCGACAGAGACCTCGGTGTGGTGTTCCTCATCACTCCGGAGATCACTCCTGAGGAGTTGGGTTTTCAGAAAAAGAGTCTCAAGGAGATTGCAGCCAAGCACAACCGCGGCTTCTATATTTCGCTCATCGATGGTTTGCCTATCGAGAGCTCAGAGAAGAAACGTCTGCTTCGTGATGCTGACATTCAGGAAGCGGAAATTGTGGAGGATTTAAGCGATGAGCCAACTGATATTGAATGATAATACCCTAGGGGAGTTCGAGCACTACTACATGAACAACATGCAGCTGCTTGCCAACATCATCGACCCCAACATGCTTTTTGCAGAGGTAGCCCGTGCCGGAGGAAAGACTGAAGGTGTGACGGGTCCTCGCCTGATACGTGTTGCCAATGACATGCCGGGAGAGTTATCTTTCCTGGTTCACAAGACCTACGTGGCGCTGATGACCAACGTCTGGCCTAACATCCAGGCATACTTCTCCCGCCAGGTTGTGGTGAACGGCCAGCAGCGCCCCATGCTCGAGTATGGCATCGATTACGTGGTAGGGGAGAGCACGCTGCCTTCCCACTTCCGCAAGCCGAGATACCCGATAGCTTATGCCAAGCATAGCGTGATCTTCCGCAACGGCGCCCACCTTCAGCTGGTATCAAGTGATCAGCCGGAATCCGTGGCAGGTAGAAATGCCGTGCACGCCTTCGTGGAGGAGATGAAGCACAACAGCGGAGAGAAGCTGAAGACCCGACTCTTCCCATCCTTGCGTGGAGGTCCAGCCAATGTGCGATGTTCTGCTTACTATGAAGGTGTTACCGGTGTGAGTGATACCGCCCGTGTTGACCTCGGAGAAGATGACTGGTTTGAGGAGTACGAGAAGAAGATGAACCCGAAGCTTATCGAGGAAATCGCCACCGTATCCCTGGAGCTTAACAGGAGCCTCTACCGGCTATTCATCCTCAGACAGCAGGAGCGAGACTCCAAGGATCCGGTTCTTCTGGAGAAGATGCGACTGGAGACAGTCAGGCTCAATTCCTTCGTGGAGCGATGGAAGCCGCGCCTTGCCGACATGAGACGCAACGCCATCTTCTACATCCGTGCATCCTCCTTCTGCAACAAGGATATCCTGGGCCCTAAGTTCTTCAAGACGCAGCTCGATACCCTTGATACCGATGAGTTCCTCACTGCCATCTGTGCTATCCGCCATAAGGAAGTGACCAACAAGTTCTTCATCAACTACGACCACGTAAGGCATCAGTTCAAGGATAGTTATAAGTACGATTCCATCCTTCGCCTGAATCTGAAGGATAGATTCATCCTCTCTGCCGAGTATCTTCTTCACTACGATCCTCAGGAACCGCTCTACATGGGCTACGACCCCGGCAACTTCCAGTCGCTCATCGTAGCACAGAAGAAGGACTATGGCAGAAGGCTCGATATCATCAAGGAGTTCTTTGCCTTCCTACCCAAGGATTACAACGACCTCGTGGCAGAGGTGCACCAGTTCTTCGGATCAGCCGCCGTCAACAAGACGATTTATCTTTACCCAGACCGCGCCGGCAACAAGCGCAGGGAAGAACGGGAACAGATAACCACCGACTCGCTCAATCTGAAGGCTGCCCTGGAGTCATACGGTTTCATGGTGGTGCTTTACAACGAAGACGCTCCTACCATCTACCATTGGCAACAGTTCAAGCTCTGCCAGATGCTGTTTGGAGAGCGCAGTCCGTTGCTTCCCGTGGTCCGCATCGACGAGAACGAGTGCAAGAACCTTTGCAGTGCCATCATGATCTCTCCTCTGAAGAAGACGGATGGCAAGATAGAACTTGACAAGAGTTCCGAGAAGAAGCAGCAGCTCAAGAATCAGGCAGGTCTCACCACACAGCTTCCCTCTGCAATGATTTACCTGCTTTACGGTCTCTATTCCGATGCAGTAAAAGCGGAATTAAGTACGTATCCCACCGATTTACCCGACAATTTCGAGATATAAACGGTGGATAGTACTCTGTTTCCGCAGCAATAAATTATGCACGGAAAACAATAATTCCCGCAAAATGAAGGGGTGCAAACGTGAAAATGCTGATAATCAGCCAAGACGGACCCTCCCGGAGAAAAATCCCGAAAAATACGTCATCCAAACGTGCACGCACCGCTGGGAAGGGGAAGAGAGGTGCAGCCCTTGGAAAACTCGGAAATATGACGGCCCCAGGGTGCAGCCGGTCTTTTGCGGGGCGATAATTTTTCACTATCTTCGCATCATCATGAACAGGAACAGCAAGAACATCATCATGGATGGTATCACGGCATTGCAGTGGGCAAGGGAGATAAGCAAGCTTCCCGATGGGGAGTTTATCCTGGCCTTCTACCCTTATTCCAGACAGAGGGGAGAGGCAAGTGCCAAGCTTCAGATCCGCCGCCACTGCAAATACCGCACCCAGCTGCCCAGGGAACGCTTCGCCATCGATGGAGAGAATTATTTCCTTTATACCGATGAACATGGAGAACCTAAGATGTGCTACCGAATCCTCATCAGGTTCATGGGCTTCCCTCAGGACGGATATAAACTACACAAAATAAATTGGCTATGAATAAGGATTATGAAATAGACATGTATGGCAACGCCGGCATCTACCTTGCCGATGGCAATACCTTCACCTTCCAGCTGGGTGAAGGCGACCCTGCCATGGGTGCAGATCAGCTCTTTCAGTCGCCACTGCTGGAGTCTCCCTTCGGTGGCACGCTTTGGATGCAGCAGCACCACTACCTGGGCATACAGGGCTACCAGGTGCTGATGCGGGGCTACAACAACCAGCAATGCGACGAGGTGACTAGGGAGATTAAGGAGAACCGACTGCTTCCACGTCTCTACTCCAAGGAAATCAAAATGCTCTATGGTCACGGACTCGCCGTATATAGGCAGGCCATCGAGGACGGTAAACTGGTACGCAAGTACGAAGAACACCCCGAGGTGATGGAATGGCTCGACTCCTGGAGTTCCCGTGGCATTCCTTCAGTAGAAGAGTTCTGCAAGACCTGCATCAAGAACTTCTATTATTTCGGCGACTTCTTCGTGAAGTGGCGTTTTACCCGAGGCAAGATGATAGGCATGGGTAAGCCGGTGGCTGCCCTCGAAGCCATGGAGAACCGTTACTGCCGACTGGCAACTACCCGCCAGGACGTAGCTTCAGAACTTATCTCCTACGGCGATTTCAAGCAGGTAGTAGTGGGACGTTTCGCCTATGGCCTATCGAGCTACCAGATTTACCCGAAGTTCAGCTTCAACGAGGTGGATAACTACCATTTCGCTGCCATCTCCCACCATCGCGAGAAATCCGTAGATGAATATTACGGAGCCAACGAGACGCATCAGGGCGCACGACCTTACATCCAGGGTAGCAACAAGACTGCCCGATACATCAACAGTTTTCTGAAAAACTCCCTCGCTGCAAAGGTTCACGTCATCATTCCGAATGCCTGGATCCAGAGCAAGCGCACCCAGATGACCAAGCTCTGCGAGGAGAACAAGCGGCGCAAGGCGAAGGATATGGAACTGCTGAAGTACAACGGCATCGATATCGGAACCGACTTCAAGGAGTCGTGCATGGTTCGCTACGTCCGCGATGAGGTCCGCAAGTTCAGTACCTATCTTTCTGGAGCAGATAACCAGGGAAAGGGCTTTTCTTCCATTTCCTTCATGGATGCCCAGGGACACGAGCAGTCGTGGAAGGTGGAGACCATCGACCTCAAGTACAAGGAATATATCGAGGCGCTCATCTCCTATGACAAGCGCACCGAGCAAGCCCTCCTTTCTTCCGTAGGTCTCGATGCTGCCATCTCTGCCGTAGATAAGGATGGAGTCATCTCGAAGAGTGGAAGCGACACCTATTATAATTATCTTATCTACATCATGTCGCTCACCTCAGAAGACGAGGTATGCGCAGAACCGCTCAACTGGGCACTGCGCATGAACTTCCCGGAACTTTACAGGCAGGGCTGCCGACTCGGGTTCTACCGCGAGGTTCCCCAGCGACAGGAAGATATTACACCATCCCAACGACTTAACCAGCAACAGGCATGAACAAGAAATTTCAACTCAATCTGTTATTCAGCAGCTACGCGCAGTTCTGTAACTGCGCGCCTGGTGCTGATACCAGCGCCGACTTCGACAGCCTTCAGGGTTCTGCCGTAGCCGCACGCAAGCGTGTTGTCGCCATCATTGGCGGCAACACGTTCAACGATATCGTAGCCATCCAGGAAGAGGAAAGCTGCATCAAGGATTTTCTTCGCACTGCCATGGCCAACCTTACGCTAGCCACACAGATCATCTTTGATGCCGTGAACCGCCGCAAGAACGATATCAACCTCTACAAGTACGAACTGGAAGGCATGAAGCGTTCCTATATGGAGAACTACTTCAATGCGATGGATTCGCTGATTTCGGAACTTTCCGAGGAGATAGTTTCCGATGAAACCGCCGATATTCGCCTTGTCATGGAAGATTGGCGCAAGACCAACTATTACAAGATGCTCGGCAAGCTGAAGGTGGATACTGCCGATGAATTCGATGAAATCTATCCCATCGACCTCTCGTACCTCTTCTTTTTCCGCTGCGTTCCCTTGCAGAAGGAAGTGCTCGACGAGAGTATCGGTGCCTATTTTGACCGACTTGAAAAGGGTGGGGAAGATCAGACGTTTGCCGAGTTTGCCCAGAAGGCGCTGCCCATGCTGAAGCGCGCCCTGGTGAAGAAGACGGTGGCGAAGGCCCTCAGGCGATTCGATATCCTGGAGTTCCCTGCCACCATCCGAAATCTCTTCGACGACAACACTTCCACCCGCCAGGGTAGTGATGAAGCGAGTCGTGCGCTACAACTTGCCACCCAGCTCGATGGAGAGGTAGATGATTTGCTGCATAATGTGGATATGCTGCTCGATGCCCAGGAAGGCAATGATTTCCTCTCCTTCTCGGCAGAGAACCGACCGGATGATAATATGTACTTAATGCCATAGCTTATGAAAAAATCGATATCCGTAAGAGCCAACGGGAAGGAATACGAAATCCCGAACTCATGGGAACTACTCACTTCTGAGCAGTTCCTGAAGCTTGTAGAGCTGCTTTCGCTCATGGAGAATGGGCAGTATTCCCCAGGTGCCATCAAGTGTCTGTTCCTCTGCCACCTGATGAAGTGGGATCTGGGAAAGATAAAAAGAGACGAGAAGGCTCTCGAGAATTTCATGGCGATAGCCGACCAGCTTACCTTCATCTTCAAGGAGGCTGACGGCAAGATCGTGCTCGATCTCTGCTTCTGCCGCCAGCAGCTGCCTATCCTCTTCATCGACCAGAAGGCGTATTACGGCTACGAGATCAACACCGACTTCCAGTCGCTCACCTGCTCGCTCACAGCCCTGCAGTATATCGAGGCGCGCCAGCTTCTCGATATGGGCGAGGCGAGTCTGCCGCTGCTGGCAGCCGTGCTCTATTGCAAGGGTGAATATTCCTCGGAGAAGGCACAGAAGCTGGCACAGCAGTTCAGGAAGCTGCCTGCCAATACGCTCATGGCGATAGCCTTGAACTTTACTGCAGTAAACAACTTCTTCTTCTCGAAGACGGAATTCTCGCTGCTCACCCAGTTCAAGGCGGAGCCGGGCAGCTGCAGCATCACTACCGATGCCACCGATGCGCTCTACGACCTCTCGAAGGACGGGCTGGGCAATGCTCACCAGGTAGAGCAGATGAATGTGCTCACCTACCTGCGCATCCTTCGCAAGAAGACCATCGACGGAGTGAAGAGCCTGAAGGCATCCGGTATGGACGTGGCAAAGATAGCTACCGAGGTGGGGCTGCCCATCGATATCATCAACAAGATAGTATAACCAGGCAGGAAAACGCATTCCTGCGACAAAATTATAAGCTTATGTTATTGGATCTATTTACATATTTCGCCAAGTTTCCTGCTTCTGCAGGTGTTACCAAAGGTATTGCCACCAAGGGCGAGAGCCGCAGTATGGAAGAGTATGCCACCGTGCTCAGCATGCTGGGCAATATGCAGGAGAAGGAACTGGTTCCCGAGATAGAGAACTACGTATATGGTCAGTCGTTCGATGAGCTGAAGCAGCGCATCGACAAGCTTACCGGTTCCTTCCTCTTCGTGGATTACGGCGAGGTGGATATGCAGAGCGACGGCCGCAGAAGCTTCGAGTGTACCCAGCGCATAGCGGTGACGGTGGCGATGAAGCTGCCCAATACATCGGATATGCTCGAGCGCATCATAGCCAACGACCGCACCCTCCAGATGCTCTCCAAGATCCACGCACGCATCATGGCAGATGCCGAGCGCGAGGAACTCTACTGGATGGACCGCGACAGCGTGGCCAACTGCGAAATCATTCCTTTTGTCTCTGCCGAGCTGCAGAGCTATGGGTGGACGCTGATGCTCTCAGCCACAGGCGCAGATATCCTGGACACCCACCGCATGAGCCGGAAGATGATGAAAGGATAGTCCTTTGCCGGCTGCAGGAAAAAGCGTATCTTTGCAACGTCTTACAACAAAAAGACCTTCGATATGAAACAATTAAAACGTAATATACCGATGATAGCAATCACATCACTCCCGATCACGATAGTGACGGAGGGGTTCCAGTATGTTTATCAGGACTGGGAGTTTGCCAAGTGGATAGCGGTGGCAATCACCATCGATACCATATTGGGTGTGTGGAAGCATTTCATTCACAAGGATGCATCGAGCGAATCGTTCTTCTCCCGGTTCACCCGCAAGATTGTGATATATATCTTCCTGATGATTCTCAGCAATTTTGCCAGCCATGCCACCGTCGGTGGCACTGTGGTAGGCCCGATGCAGTGGATTGGTACTTATCTCTGCGTGTTCATAATGGTGAGGGAGGTATTCTCCATCATAGAGAACATCCAGGCGATATATCCCATACTGCCCAAGAACTTCGTGAAGCGTATGAAGGATTTCAACGACAGCGGAGAATACATCAGCGGCAAGCCTATCAGGTTCTCTGACAAGGATGCCGGAGAAGAAGTTTGATTCGTTAATTATTAATATATATAAGGTATGCCAAACAAAACTCAGATGGCCTTCGCCCGGCAGGTATATGCTGCAGCCGTGGAGGCAAACACAGAAATAGATCCTGCATTCGTCACCGCCCAGGCAATGCTTGAGACGGGGTGGGGCAAGAAGGTTATCGGTAAGGCCAACCTCTTCGGCATTACCAAGGGAAGCCAGTGGGATGGTCCTATCGTGATGGTGAAGACCCACGAGTATCTCAAGACTCCCAACCAGAAGTTCAAGGCTCCCGACCGCATCATCTCCGTATGCAAGGTGAAGGGCAAGAACCTCTGGTATTACACAGTGGAGCGAGCCTTCAAGGATTTCTCCTCTATAGGCGAGTGTCTGAAGGAGCATGAGCGGCTCTTCCAGAAGCCGGGCTATAAGGATGCATGGCCATTCCGCAAGGATGCCTACCAGTTTGCCCGCAAGATATGCGACGGGGTGGGGTGCAAGTATGCCACAGATCCGGCATACCTCACTACCATTACCTCGATCATCAAGACCGTGAAGTCTAAATGCAGATAAGGATAGTGTTATAGGTTTATTAGTTAATAGAAAAGTAGTCTTTTTTAATTTTTTGTTTAGTGTTTAGTTAGTTGTGAAGATGCAAGAAACTAGTTTTTCGAGTTTTCTTAAGGTTGTCGTGCTGGTGCTCATTCCTCTTGCGGCAGTGATGTTGCTCCGGGAGTGCCATAACTACAAGAAGTATTGCGAGCGCACCAGCAGAAGTCAGGATTTACTACTTCATAACGGTGAGGTGGAGATCGGGCAGACGCAGTCAGGTAAGCCGATGGCATCAGTTTCAGCCATATTGCTGGAGCCGTCCAGCCTGAAGCGTAACCCCGATTCTCTCCTTGCCGTTACCAAGAAGGAACTGAAGATCAAGAACAGCCGGATGGTGGCAGCAGCCAGGACCTCCTCTTCGTCCTCGGTCGATATTCATGCCGTCGTTACCTCCGACTCTACAGATACCACAGCGCAACGTTCTGATATACTTCTTTATATGCCCCCGCAGAGGATATCCTGGAGTGATCCGTGGGTGAGTCTGCGGGGGTCCCTGGAGGCCGACAGCTTCCATGCTCATATAGAGATCAGGGATACCCTGCAGATGATTATCCATCGTGTTCCTAAGAGGTTTCTCTTCTTCCGCTACGGAACCAAGGGCGTGCGCATGGATGTGGTGAGCCAGAATCCTCACACCCGGCTTTCCTATCCCAAGGTTATACTCTTTGCCAAATAGAGGATAGATCATACGTTGAAAAATTCATGTTATATTTAAAAGGAAAATGGTTATAAGTGCTCACAAGCGTGTGTTAATACTTCTCACTTAAAATGCCGCCAGCATTCCGTTATCATAGCGATTTCGGCGGCCCTATTTATTTTAAAATTAATAATTTGTTTTTAGGTTGCGGTCCCCCGGTGCGTGATGCATCGGGGATCTTTTTTTGCCGTTTTCTGAAAATAATCAGCCAAATGTTTGATGGTTTCAAAGAAAAGTGTTATCTTTGCAGGCGGAATGAAGAGATAAACGATAGCTATTCGCAGGCAGGGCATGGCTTGCGTGTGGCGACTGTTATATGAAACACTCTCTACACTTTGTGGCTCGTGCTGAAGGACTGCCCTCCGGATGCACGGGCCCTTTTTATGATTATGAAACCAAACTACAATGAGGATGGTTGGCCAGAAGATCCGAACAGTTATCCGGATACATCAAGTCACGGGGAGAACCCCGAGAGAAGATAAGGCCAGCATGATGACCGTAGTCGTTGCACTCACTATTACCGAGGCGATGATTGCGGTCATCGCTCGTTTTACGTGGCTGTTCCTTCTGTTAAGGCAGGCACGGTTATGCTCTGTGGCGTTATGAGTACGTCTGATGGATGATATCACGAGATGATGCAGGTATTCATCGTTTGCCTTTCCTTCATTCTGCAGACCCTTGTTCATGGCCACATCTACCAGATCGTCTCTCAGCATCATGGCGGCATCATCGCCCGATGCCATGAAGTCGTGTACCCACATCACCTTGCAGAACAGGATGAGCAACGCCACTCCGGTTCCCACCCATAGAGGGAGAGTGATGGCTATCAGTATTATGGTCATCTTTTCCGTGGCAAGGAAAGCCGTGAGTGCCATGAATACCGTCATGATGAAGCCTGCCAGCGTATAGTTGCGGTCTGTTGACTTGCGGTACTGCTCCAGGATGCTGCTGGCTCTCTGGTCTGCCCGTTCCAGCGCAAATCTGGCAAGCTCCATGCTGGCAAAAGAGGCAGCCTTGTTACTTATTATCTTTTCCATACCTTATATATATTACAGGTGAAACATTTCTTTTCTGCAAAGATACACTTTTTCCCGCTCATTTTCTATCTTTTCATGAATAGAAAGCTTAAACATAGTTAATACTACGATTTTTCGTACTATATATTTGGCTACTACGAAAAATAGTAGTATCTTTGCTGCGTCTAAAAAAAGCATAAGATTATGGAAATAACAATGAAGCAGGCTAAGGACAGCACAGTAAAGCAGCGCATACAGGATATCCAGATGACGGTATCATGGCGCGAGATAGCACACGCTTATTTCGGGAAATCGGCATCATGGCTTTATCATAAGCTCGATGGCATTGACGGAAATGGCGGTGTAGGCGGTTTCACCGAAGAGGAGAAGGTTATGCTCCGTGGAGCACTTTGCGATGTTTCTAATCGCTTGCGTGCGGCTGCGGACAGGATATAATGAGGCTGGGGTCATCGTTCCCCATAAGACAGAAGTCGCCATAGCCTTGTGGCGCATTGCAGTTAGCATAGCTAACATGTTCAATAACTCAACTCAGCCCCGATGCAGCAATGCATCGGGGCTTTTCATTCCCATTTTCAAGTTTTTTGTGTTAAATATCCGCTTTCGTTTGCTCTGTTCAGAAAATAATAGTATATTTGCACCATGAGAAGTAATAACAAAACGTGAATATCCAAAAATACAAAAGATATGAGAATACTTAAGAATTTACTGGAAGGGTTGCTTAGCCTGGGAAGCCTGGGAGGTGACAACAGTCTGTTCAACGATTATCTGAAGGGCGATAATGCTTCAGATCTGAGAAAGGACTGGGAGGCCATCGGTAATGATATGAGAAAGGTTATGAACTTAAAGCAGAAGTCGGCTTATGTCAGATAAGAAAGAATGTAGCGGAGAGATGATTCCTGCCAATATCAACGATATCCTGGAGGAACTTCCGGAAGACAAGCGAAAAGTGATTGTTTCTACGATGCTCGCCATTGAGGAGCGGTCGTACAGCGGACCTCTTCCTTCGCCCGAAGATTTCAAGGCATACGAGCAGACGCTGAAGGGTTCCACCGACCGCATCATGTCGATGACCGAGAAGCAGGTAGATCATCGCATCGATATGGAGAAGACCATTGTGAAGAAGAAGTTCTTCCAGAGCACGCTGGGGCAGGTTCTTGCCACCATACTCATCCTCTTCTTCGGGTTTATATCCTATAGCCTTGCCATGAATGGCCATGATACCGTGGCCGGCATTATAGGCGTAACCACCGTTATCGGTCTTGCTGTGGTATTCGTATTGAATAAGATTCCGCCCATTTATCAGAAAGGCGAACAATAACATATCAGCCCCGATGCAGCAGCGCATCGGGGCTTTTTCATGATTATGAAACCTTCAAGAACTTTCAGGGGAGAAATGTTAAAGTTTAGTTAATGTAGCAAAAAAGCTACCTAAATATTTGGTAGTTTGTAGCTTTTTTGCTACCTTTGCAGTGTCATTCAGACAAAGAGTTCTTTAATATATTTAATTTTATATGAAGTATAATCAATTGTACAACGAGTTGACGAAAGCGGGATGCTTTGTCACTCGACATGGCGCAGAACACGATGAGTGGTTCAGTCCTAAGACTCAGATGAAAATCAGAGTTCCAAGACATGGTAGCCATGAGGTTAGACCAGGGTTGCTTAGACGCATTAAAAAGACGTTGCTCGGACAATAAGTCCGGGCAACTGCCCTTAACCTTACAAGGGGTTGTCTTCTATAGAAAAATATGTTGGGGACTCTTTTTATTGAGAATTTAAAATTAAAAGAAATATGGCAAAAAACGTAGTGTTGATTTTGGAGTATGGTGATGGCGGATACTCTTGTTACAATGATGAGCCATTGGGTAATTATGGTGTCATCGATGGCGATGGGGCTACCGCTGAGGAGGCAAAGGATGATTTCATGAAAGCTCTTCAGGAATGCAGGGATGATGATCCCGGTAACAAGGACTTGCAAGACTTGACGTTTACATATAAGTACGACGTGCAAGCCTTCTTCAAGGAGTTTTCGTTCCTCAACGCCACGGAGATTGCCAGACGTGCAGGCATCAACCCATCGCTCATGCGCCAGTATGTAAGTGGAGTCAAGACTGCTGGAGAAAAAACGTATCAGCGACTCAACGCTTGCATGAGCAATATTAAAGCGGATTTACAAGCAACCGTATTCTAACGGTTGTACTTCATAAAAATTAAATGAACTCTTGAGCCCCTGGTGCGTGATGCATCGGGGGCTTTTTCATTCCGATTGGTTCCGATTGATTCCGAATAATTCCCCAAACCACCCCGATTTTATGCTCTACAGCATATTTAAGTGTTAATTTTTCGCATCGTGAGAATTTTTCCCGCAAAATATTTGGCGGTTCCAAATATTCTTCTTACCTTTGCCACCGCTTAAAAGACGATAGTAAACTATCCGGCAGGGCGACCGTTTCGCCTATGGCTTCGTAGCCGCAGGCTTTTTTTATGCCCAAGAGTATCATTTTCCCGGCTACGGGAAAAAGGTGTACCGATATGGCGGCTGCATGAACCGTAAGATTTGAAATATCCATCCGGATGAGTCATCGTCTTTTAAGCAACGGGGAATGCAGCCGCCACCCTTTTCTATTATCAGAAACAAGTTGGCTGCTCATGCTTAAAAGACGATGCAATATGCAGAATTCTATTTTATTAAATGATGCGCAGGTGAGACCTGTAGGCATCAACGTGAATGTGAACGAGGGAATGAAATCCCTCAAGTGTGCAATCAGCCGCGAAGCCAAGCGCCTCTGGGCAACCAAGAGCGAGACCTTCAGCTTCCTCTGCGAGGAGAAGGTTACGTATGGCGAGGTGGCGATGACCATGGCAGGCCTTCTGGGCTTCATGGCTGTAGCTGTATTAGGCGGATTCATTTTCGGAGTGGAGGTGTAGCTATGGAGAAGAATAGTATAACGTCTCTAGTCCAGGAACGCCTGGCAGAATATAAGATATTCTATCCCGACACCACGCTTACAACGGTTGGCTCTTCCGACGGGAAATCCATCTCCGGCAAGGATGGCCTTGAGCTGAGCAAGATGGTATGCCAGATGACGCATAGCGGTCTGCTAGAGTTCTCGATATTCGGCGGTCAGATGTATATCTACAAGTCGAGGGAGTTTCTGAAGGTGGCAGAGGGCTTCAAGAAGGGAGCCAAGATAAGATTCCACGACCCTCGCACGCCCGCTGTATGCCACGAGAGCGTAATGATGGCAGACGGCATGCAATATAACTGCGGCATTCCCTTTATCTGGACAGAGGACAGCGAACTCGATTCCGGCAATAATAGCGACACCTTCGCAGTATATTGGCGCCCGGTAGAGGAGGGCGGGAAGTAGCCAAACCGGGCTTATAAGTTTGTCCTTTGTGCAAAGGCAGAAATTCCGTACCTTTGCACCCAGAGAATTATTAACGCAAACATTCATGAAACAACTTAATTATTAATGATTATGGAGAATAATAGTAATCAGAAACAGAATACTGCTACTCAGGCAGCGCAGAACCAGGCATCAAACAATACCTGCGTCGGCACGCAGGATGAGCCGCTAACAATAGATGATTTCCACATGCTGCTTGAACTCAACACCATCGACCTCTCGATGGCGAGAAGAGATTATGCCACCGCGATTGCCGACCTTCAGCAGGCGTATGACGATGCCCTGGACATCATACTGAAGAAGGAGCATCAGGCAAACGCTAAACTCCGCGAGGCCCGCGAAGAGCTCGAAAGAGCCAAGGAGGATTACGAACTGACCCTCAGACAGCTGAAGAAAGAGCGCAACGAGGCTGGGCGAATCCACAACGAGGGCAAGGCAGAAGCCAAGAACCACTGGGCTGAAGTCAACGAGAATATTCAGGCCAAACGCCACGACATCTTCGAGCGTTATAGAAATTCTGGTGGGGTACTCTCGCAAGGCACCGAAGGTCTCCTGCACCCAAGTTGGACCAAAGACAAGAAAGGAGGGGTGAGCGATGAAGAACAATGAGAAAGTTACAATCGCAACGAAAGTTGGCGAGGGAGCAGATGCTGTAATTCCCGATGATATCAAGCCGCTGGAATTCATACAGAAAGTTTACAAGCTGCTGAAAAAATGGGGCGGTCAGGACGACAAAAGAGGTTTCCTGCTGATAGCCACGTGCGATAGTCAGGAAGACAACGACAGCGGACTGATATCGGGTTGCTGCGGTGACGATGAAGTGCTCGCTAAGATGATGTGCGGAGTCTTGGAGAACGACAAGGAGTTTCAGAAGATGATGATTGGCGCTTTCAAGTTGAGAGAGTAAGCCAATCAGTAACAATGAATAATAATTAAACTAGCAAATTATGAACGATCAGAATACAGATGCAGCAAAGAAGGCTGCTGAATTGAACGAGGAGAGAATGCACCCTATCTTTGATGAGTGCGAGGTTAACGACTTTGGCGTAGTAAAGCGCGAACACATGCTCAGCATGAACGGCATGTATATTGCCGGCATTACCGATGCTCAGCTGAAGGAGATGCACGAGAAGCTTACGGAGCTGCTCACAGGCGAGAAGCCACGCAAGTACTTCTATGCAGAGGCTTCTATTCCTCGCAAGAATGGCGATATACTTTGCAAGAAGGACTTCGTGGTAGAGACGGATGGAGACAAGTTCCCGCTGGTGGACGCCCTTCATCATTCGCATGCATTTTTCGAGGATTCCAAATATGCGGAGGATCTCGATTTCAAGAACGCCCACATCTGCTGCTGCCTAGAGATCAGCAAGGAGGATTACGAGGCATTCCAGGAGTATCGTAAGAAATAAGATTTTTTTTTGGTTATTTTGTTATATAAGAGTCTTTAGTAATAAAGCGAAATTTTGCCGAAGGTGGTTGCCCGTGAGGGTAGCCATCTTTTTTCTTAGTCATAAATTTGGTTTTTCGGAAAAAGCGGTGTATCTTTGCACCCGAGAAGTAATAACGTTGTAACTATTAAAACTATTGAGATTATGCTAGATACTTTCTTTGGCTTCGTGCAGTTCGTGTCGTTCGTGATTGCGCTTGTTCTTGGACCGTTTGTTGTCGGCTCGAGGATGTTTGCAAAATGGCTTGTTTATCTGACTTTATGTACCATATTTACTCCTTTGTTTGGAATACTTATATACGTAAAGTTCTTCAGGTACTAGTCCTTTGCCATATACTCGCCTGTTATTATATTTGCATTACTAATTAGTAATGTATAAAGAATATGGTAACAGACAGTCTTGTTAAAAAGAAATTCGTTCACGAGACTCTTCAGGAGGGT
>ERZ772900.775-NODE-775-length-32491-cov-22.719571_pt1 | contig 32491 bp, 35 predicted proteins | sample MGYA00512124_ERZ772900 | MGnify/ENA primary metagenome ERZ772900 (study PRJEB29015, sample SAMEA2737716) | human gut metagenome | biome: human gut; feature: human-associated habitat; material: faeces | place: China | collected 2012 ... | reverse complement strand
CCCAGATGAAAGGATTTGAAGAAGGCAGACAAAAAGGCTATGAAGAGGGACTGATTAGGGCAGAAAAGGAAAATGAGGCGAAACATCGTGAAAATCAGCGGTTTTTTAAAGAAAGCCTGGAAAAAGCCTTAATAGAGATCAACAAAGAAAAAGAAAAATGCCTCAGAGAATATCTGGAAGAATTAAAAGATATTGCTGTGGCAGTGGCTGAAAAAGTGATCCATATCAGCCTGAGATCCAGCGGTTCTGTTATAAGCAGGATGATAGAAGCTGAAACAGAAAAACTGCAGAAAATGGACTGGGTCAAGATCTATATGGAAAAAGAAGACTATGAGACCATGGTTCAGGCAGATGGACATCTGGCAGAGAAACTGTCACGGCTCTCTGACAACGTCAAATTTATAGTAATGGAGGACGGAAAATGCGGAAGCTGTATCATCGAAATGCCGGACGGGATTATAGATATGAGTGTAGATACCCAGCTTGAAAATATACACAGACTTGTAGACAACGCCAATACATAAAGATTTTATGGATACATAAAGTACACAGAGGTGAAAACCATGTATGAAAATCTCCTGAAGTTAATACAGCAGGCAGAAACAGCAGACCGCATTGGAAAAATTGAAAATGTAGTGGGAATGTCAATGGAAGCTTCCGGAGGCAGATCCGGTATTGGTGATATTGTTATGATCTACAATGAAGCTGAGAACTGTCAGGTTCCTGCGGAAGTGGTAGGATTCAAAAATGGCAAAATACAGCTGATGACCTATGAAAATATCAGCGGGATCACAGCGGGAAGTTTTGTCCGCAATACCGGATGCCGTTTGCAGATACCGGTGGGAGACTTCCTGAAAGGCCGTATCATCAACGCGCTGGGGCATCCCATTGACGAAAAAGGAGAGTTTCCCCCAGGGAAGCTTTATACAGTAGACAGTGCCTATATCAACCCTCTTAACCGTCCTCCTATCAGGGAACATCTGGAATTTGGGATTAAGGCCATTGATGGTTTAAATACCATTGGAAAAGGTCAGAGAATGGGGATTTTTGCAGGCTCCGGTGTTGGAAAAAGTACATTGATGGGAATGATCGCCCGGAATGTAAAAACAGATATCAATGTGATCGCCCTGGTAGGAGAGCGAGGCAGGGAGGTTCTGGAATTTGTTAAAAAGGATCTGGGAGAAGAGGGCATGAAACGTTCTGTCCTTATTGTAGCCACATCAGACCAGCCGGCAATGCTGCGTATGAAATGTCCCTTGGTTGCAACAACGATCGCTGAATATTTCAGGGATCAGGGAGCAGATGTGCTGCTGATGATGGATTCTCTTACCAGATATGCCATGGCACAGAGGGAGATCGGTCTTGCTATTGGAGAACCGCCTATAGCCAGAGGTTATACACCTTCTATTTATGCAGAATTTCCAAGGCTTCTGGAAAGAAGCGGGAATTTTGCAAAAGGTTCCATTACCGGGATTTATACGGTACTGGTGGAGGGAGACGATACCAATGAGCCGGTGGCTGATACAGTCAGAGGTATTTTGGATGGTCATATTGTTTTAAGCAGGCAGCTGGCTAATGCAAACCATTTTCCGGCTATTGATATCAGTGCAAGTATTTCACGTCTTATGAATGATATAGCCGGGGAAGAACACAGGAAAGCAGCTTCAAGGTTCAGGAACATGTTAAGTCTTTATCAGAAAAATGCAGACCTGATCTCCATTGGCGCTTACAAAAAAGGTGCAAACAGTGCTCTGGATGAAGCAGTTGACCGCATAGGTGATATGAATAAATTTCTGGAACAGGAAACAAATGAAAATATCCCTTATGAGGAAAGCATAAGGAGAATGGAAAAAATCGTGGGTTAGCAGTTATAGGAGATGATACTTAAGATGAAGAGATTTAAATACAGTCTTGAAAATGTACTTCATTATAAGGAACAGATTCTGGACAGCATTAAGGCAGAACATGGTACACTTCTGGCACAGATCCGGAAAAAAGAAGCAGAGATACAGGAACTGGAGAACAAGCTGGTATCTGCCCAGAATAAGATGGATGATTTGAAAAAACAGGATGTACAGATAAAAGATATTTGTCTTTATGGTATGTATATCAGTGAAATGGAAGATCAGATCCGGAAAAAACAGGAACAGTTAAAGCTTTTACAGCAGCAAGAAGAAAAGAAAAAAGTACAGGTGATCGCTGCAAAGATAGATACGTCCCGTTATGAAAAGTTAAAGGACAGGCGGCAGAGTGAGTATGAAAAAGCTGCTAAAAAGGCACAGGAGCTGTTTATAGAAGAATTTGCTTCAAGAACAGCCAGATATTCTCAAAACAGGGAGGTAATCTAGGTTGAGCAGGATTGAAAATACCGGTCAGATAAAAACAGGATATTCTGTGAAGTCAGGTACGAACTCAGAAGAAAAAGTGGAGAATGGGTCAGATTTTGCATCGATGCTGACAAAATACCAGAAAAAAGCAGCCCAGGATGACGAAACAAAAAAAGCAGAAACAGGGGAAACAAAAAATAAAGAAACACAGCCAGAAGAAACCAAAAACAGGGGAAATGAAAAACAGGTTAATGGCAGGCAGTCCGGAGAAAACGAAAAAACAGCTGAAATAAAAGCAGAAATAAAAGTAACGGACATACAGGACGAAAAGAACAGCCAGGATGGAGAAAAAGAGCAGGAGCAGGAACTGGCAGCTGCCTATGTTTCTGAAGCCTGTTACAGGACCTTTGTACAGATAACAGCAGAAAATAGTAAAACGCCTGCTGTTTACAACAATGAAATAAATGGAATACAAGATCTGGCTGTACAGACAACGTCGGAAACAGGAATGGAGGACCAGACGGCAGCTGTCACTACCATACAGCAGACAGAATCCCCCCACACAGAAACAGCTGTCCATGCAGATGACTTAAAGCTCCGGAACAGATCGGACCAGACCGGAGAGAAAGAAAAATCAGGAGAGGCAGAAGAAGCCGGGCAGTCAAAGCAAACTGCCAAAATGAACCGGGAAGAAGAAATGCCAGACCGGAAGGAACATATTTCCGGAAAGGAAATGACAGCCCTGGCATCGTCCGGTTATAGAGGAACTGTTGAAAGTTCAGCTGGCACAGCAGAAAAACCAGCCGCTGCTGATACAGGACCGGCAGACCGGCTGGCAACAGCCCAGGACACATTGACAGAGGATCTGGGAAACTACCTGGATACAAAGATCAGTGAAAAAAAAGGAAAGCTGGAGCTTTCCCTGGAGCCGGAAAGGCTTGGAAAGCTGACTATCCGGCTGGAGTATGAAAAAGGAAAAACAGAGGTCACTATTTTTTCAACCAGTGCAAAAACACTGGAGATATTAAGCAAAGAAGCAGGGCATCTGGCACAGATCCTGGAAGAAAAAACAGGAACTCCTACTGTTATTTACACACCGGAACAGACTGAAAACAGGCAAAACATGGATCAGGATCCCGGTCATGGCAGAAACGGCAGGCAGGATCAAAAAGAGCAGCGCCAGAAGCAGGATGACAGCTTTGCCCAACAGCTAAGGCTGGGACTGACCTAGAAGGAGGATTAAAGTGATATGGCAGATCAAATAACAGTCAGCAGCACTGCAAACCCGTATCAGGCAGGTGTTTACAGTGCCGGATCCAACAGCAAGAACACGATGGATGTAAACAGCTTTATCAAGCTGTTAGCAGCACAGCTTTCCAATCAGGATATGACAAGCCCTATGGATAACAGCGAAATGATGTCCCAGATGACAAATATGGCAATGGTCCAGTCACTTACTGCCATGACAGAGTCATTAAATACATCAGCTGCTGTTACAACTCAGACATATGCAGGCAGCCTGATCGGTCAGGAGGTAACTGTGGCGGTTACGGATCCTGATACCGGGGCAGCAAATGGCGTGAAATATGGGAAGGTAATTTCTGTTGATTTTACCCAGGGAGATCCGGTGGTACGTCTGGAAGGTGATGATACCAGCTATAAGATGTCCAGTGTCCTGGGAGTAGGAAAGCTTCCAGAGAAAGCAGGTGAAAAAGATCCTGACAGAGGATCTGAAAAAACAGATAAGATCACAGAACAGTTAGCAAATGCAGATCTGAAAGACACAGGATCTGAAGATACAGAAACAGAAGAAATGTAAAAAGGAGCAAAAGAATATGTTAAGAGCAATGGATTCAGCAGTATCAGGTCTTAGGGCGCATCAGAACAAACTGGACGTCATCGGCAACAATATTGCAAACGTAAATACATTTGGTTTTAAGTCCCAGAGCTACAGCTTTAAAGAGGCGATGTACCAGACTTCCACCACCTCCACAAAGGGAAGCGAGAATGCCGGTGGTGTAAATGCAGCCCAGTATGGATATGGTTCCATGATGGGTTCCATCAGTACGGATATGAGTGCCTCTACACCAACCTATGTAGGTGGTCTTAATGCAAGTGTAAACGGAGAAGGCTTCTTTATTACATTCCCAAAGAGCACAGAAACGGTTACAGTAGCGGATATGAAGAAAACGGACTTTGATTATACCAGAGTTGGTCAGTTCAAGATTGACGGAAACGGATATCTTACAGATGCCAACGGAAATTTTGTTTATGGTTTCCGTCCGGATGAGGTAGATAAGCCAACGAGATTTGATGGAGATCTTGTAGCCATCAAGGTTCCTAGTGATGTAACAGGCAATGATTTTGGTGATGATCCGCTGCAGCTGACAAATGTAAAGATTAACAGTCTGGGAGAGATTTCTGGTACAGTACAGTCAACGGATCCGGATAAGGATGGAAAAACCGTCAGCATCGGTAAGGTTGCCATTGCCACCTTCCAGAATCCGGAGGGCTTAAGCAAAAAGGGTTCTTTTTACTATGGGGCAGCAGAAAGCGATAACAGTGGTAATGCTTCCGCTACGATCCCAGGAGGAAGCACCTCTTCTTTAATGACCGGATATCTGGAGGCTTCCAATGTGGATCTTGCAAAGGAATTTTCTGATATGATCACAACACAGAGAGGCTTTCAGGCCAATTCAAAGATCATCACAGTCAGTGATGAGATCCTGTCTGATCTGATCAACATGAAGCGGTAAGGAATATGATCTGTGTAGAACGACTTAACGGAGAGATTTTATATCTGAACTGGCTTCAGGTTGAATTGATCGAACAGATTCCGGAAACAAAGATCCGTATGATGAATGGAGATTACTATCTGGTAAAAGACAGTGTAGAAAGCATCAAAGATCAGGTGACCGGGTTCTTTCAAAGGTGTGTCAGCATAAAAAAAGAGATGCAGATTTAGGAGGAAAAGCAGGTGGATCCTACAACATTACTAGGTATAATCCTGGGTTTTGCTTTAATTGTAAACGGAATCGGTTTTGCCAAGATTGGTAACTTTATTGATATCCCCAGTATGGTCATTGTAATTGGTGGGGCTCTGTCAGCAACTTTGTCCAGCTATCCATTAGGGATATTAAAGGATATCCCAAAGCATTTTGCAGTACTTATAAGAGGAAACCGCTATAATATCCCCAAATTGATCGAACAGCTTGTAGATCTGGGAACCATAGCAAGGCAGAGCGGCCTTCTGGCGTTGGAGGATAAAGCGGCGGAGATCAAGGATACTTTCTTTAAGCAGAGTGTCCTGATGATCGTAGATGCAAACGATCCGGACAAAGTAAGGCTGGTTCTGGAAAGAGAACTGGATAATATGATGGTCCGTCACGACCAGGCGGCAGGTCTTTATGAAAAAGCTGCATCTTATGCACCGTCCTTTGGTATGATAGGTACCCTGATCGGTTTGATCAACATGCTGAAGGGAATGAATATGGATGCAGGCGGTTCATCTACTATCGGCAGTGACATGTCAGTAGCATTGATCACAACCTTTTACGGCTGTATTCTTGCAAATGTTATTTTTAATCCGATCGCAAAGAAACTGAGGATCCGTCAGGATGAGGAAGAACTGTATTGTTCTACTATCATTGAAGGGATCATTGCCATACAGGCAGGAGAAAATCCAAAATACCTGAGGGAACATCTTCTTGCATCGATTAAACAGTCACAGCAGCGGAAGATCCTTGCAAAAGCAGAAGCTGGAGATTTTCAGGGGAAGGAACAGGAAGATAAATGAGTAAGAAAAATCGCCCCACAGACAGCGGCGGCAACTGGATGGATACTTATGGAGACATGGTAACATTGCTGCTTACATTTTTTATCATGCTGTATTCCATGTCTAACCTGGACGCACAGAAATGGACTATTTTTGTGAAAAGCATCCCAAGCATACAGAACCAGGGATCAGAGAATATTACCATTAATTCCCAGATGTCAGATACCCCAGAGGTGGATAGCAAAGGCCAGGAGATCGGCCAGGAGATTGCCCAGGAAGCTCTTCAGGCAGAAGATGTAAATGAACTGTATCTTACGATCGCTGAAAGCCTGAATCAGGCGGGTGTAAAGGAGGCTACGGTCATCAGGGGAGATGATTATACTTATGTTTCTTTTGCAAATAATGTGTTTTTCGGTGCAGACAGCTCCGTGCTTACACGGGAAGGACAGGCAGTCCTCTATACATTTGCAAAAGCCATAGCTCCTGCAGCAGGTGGGATTGAACAGGTTAATATCATGTCCCACACTGCGAAAGTAACAGATAATTCACAGATCAATCCACAGATTATACGAAAAGACCGTATCCTTTCGGCGATGAGATCTGCAGAAGTATGTATTTATCTTCAGCAGCAGAATGTAATAAAGCCGGAGAAGCTGGTGGATATAAGTTATGGTGAATATCGCCCTATAGCAGATAATTCCACAGAAGAAGGAAGGATAAAAAACCGCAGGATTGAATTTTTGCTTTTAGATAATGGGGCAAAAGAAAGAGACCTGAATGAGTATTATAAAGAGTTTAAGAGCGGTGAATATGCGAATACTACAGTAGTAACAGTAGGAGAGTCACAAAGCTCTTCCCAGGGTGGTGAAACCGTACCGGCAGATACAGAGGCACCGGTAGATACCGGTGCAGCAGATGCAGGTGCAGAAGATGCAGGTGCAGAAGATGCAGGTGCAGAAGATGCAGGTGCAGAAGATGCAGGGTCTGTGGAGAAAATGCAAAATACCAGTGAATAAGAGAGGTCAGGAAGAATGGCAGATGTTTTATCACAAAGCCAGATAGATGCACTTTTAAAATCCATGAGTGCAGATGCACCAGCACAGGAAACGAAAACCGAATCTGTACAGCCTCTGTCGCCAGAAGAAAAGAACTATATTAAATACGACTTTTTCAGCCCGAGGAAATTCACAAAAGAAAAAATGAAGATCCTCAGGAGTGTATTTGAGAATTATGCACGTATTCTTACTTCCCAGATCAACGGTATTTTCCGCGTGATGACGGACATAACGGTGCTGGATGTACAGGAAAGAAGGTATTACGAATACGTAAATGCCCTTCACGAAAACGACTGCATGACAATGATAGACGCATCAATAGCAGGAGAAGAAAAAATGAGTGTTCCACTGATGCTGTTTGTAACTCCGGGTATGGTGATTACACTGATCAACCATATGCTGGGGGGCGAAGATGTTGTAGCAGTAGAGGATGATTACCGGTATTCCGACGTGGAACGTGCTTTGTACAAGCGGATTGTAGAATATATGACAGGTACCTTAAAGGATGGATTTTCGAATTATGTGAGCATTGTTTTTTCCGTAGAACATGTAGAAGAAAATCCAACCATGGTCCAGGATGTAGGTCTGGATGAAACAGTAGCCATTATCATTTTAAATGTGGACATATCTGGACAGGCACAGGAAAAAGTAAAGATCTGCCTTCCGGGCAATCTTCTTACGGTGATCTTTCACAGTATTGACAACCGCAAGCACCTGGCAAGAGGATTTTCTTATCAGGATAATAAAGAGAAGATCATGGATAATATCCGTTACTCCAAACTGCCTATTACAGGACAGCTTGGCACGGTACAGCTGGATCTGAAAGGACTTTATCAGATCCAGGTAGGAGATGTGATCGATCTTGGAAAGCCAAAAGACAGTCCGGTCAGACTTTTTGTAGGACGTCAGCCTTGGTTTACAGGACAAATGGGATGTTATAAGAAAAATGTGGCTGTGAAGATTGAAAAATGCATTACGTCACAAATAGAAGAAAAGAAAACGGATATAATGCCGCAGAAGGAAGAAGATCCTGATAACAGTGACGGATCTGTAAAAGAACAAGGATAAATACGCTCCGGAATACGGGAGTATAAATAAGAATGAAGGAAGAAGAGGAATAAGAAATGGCTAAGATAATGCTGGTAGACGATGCTGCTTTTATGAGGATGATGATCAAGAAAGCTCTCAGTTCAAGTGGATATAACGATTTTATCGAGGCACAGGATGGGGCAGAAGCAGTAAAAAAATACAGTGAGGAAAAACCGGACATGGTAATTATGGATATCACCATGCCAAATATGGACGGGCTTCAGGCTTTGAAAAAAATTCGTGAAGGTGATCCAAATGCCAAAGTTGTTATGTGTACAGCAATGGGACAGGAAAGCATGGTTGTAGATGCGATCAAATCAGGTGCCCGTGATTTTGTGGTGAAGCCTTTTGATGCACAGAGAATTGTAAAAACTGTAAATGACATTTTAGGAAAATGATCCATAAGGAGGGAACTGTTATGGCATTTTTAGGTTCATTCGATATAAGCGCTTCTGGAATGAGCGCACAGCGTGTCAGGATGGATATTGCGGCAGAAAACATAGCAAATATGGACACAACGCGGACAGAGTCAGGTGGTCCATACCGAAGGAAAAATGTACTTCTTGAAAGCTATTCAGATACGTCTTTTGCCCAGGCAATGGAAAAAGCAGCACGGGGAAAAGGAATAACCAGCCGTCATGCAGGAGTAAGAGTTTCTGGCATTGTGGAAGATGACAGAGAAGCTAAGAAAGTTTACAATCCGGATCATCCGGATGCGGATGCAGACGGCTATGTGACTATGCCAAATGTGGATGTGCTGAAGGAAACGGTAGACAGCATGTCAGCTACCCGGTCTTATGAAGCAAATGTAACAGCGTTAAACGCAATTAAGCTGATGGCTCAGAAAGCACTGGAAATCGGTAAGTAGAAAACAGGAGGAAAATAAGAATGGGTGCACTCAGCTTTAATGAGATGGAAATAGATGCTCTTGGGGAGATGATGAATATCAGCCTCGGAGCATCAGCGACAGCAATGTCTACCCTTTTAGGATCTACCGTTCACATTACGACTCCAAAGGTAAAGATCCTTACAAGGGATCAGTTTGAGTTTAAAAAGCTGGAACCGGCAGTAGGAGTAGAGATCGCTTATGTAGAGGGACTGGAAGGAAGCAATATTATGATGTTCAGCAGAAATGACGTGCGCATCATAGTAGGAACCCTTCTGGGCGAAGAGGTACCAGATGATAAATTTGAACTGGATGAGATCAACAGAAGTGCTATTTGTGAGGTAATGAACCAGATGATGGGTGCTTCAGCAACGGCACTTTCAGAATTTTTGAAATTTACAGTTAATATATCCACACCAGTTTCTTTTGAGATCACAGACGCAGAAAGCTTTAAAAACAAGTATTTTCCGGAAGCAATTCCTATGGTGGTCATTTCCTTTATCCTTGAGATCGAAGGAAAGCTGAAAAGTGAGTTTTTAAATATTATGCCGGAAAAGCTTGCCAAAAGGCTTTTGGAACCATTTGAGATATCCCTGGAAGAAGCAGCAGAGGTTCAGACAGAAAATAAGGAGTCAGGATCAAAGGCAGCAGAAGAAACTGCAGAGAAGGTAATAGAAGAGGCAGCAGAGAAAGAAAAAACGCAGCCTGATCCAGAACCAGCACCTACACCGCAGCCAGCATCGGCCCCGCAGCCAGCACCGGCCCCGCAGCCAGCACCGGTCCCACAGCCAGCATCTACACCGCAGCCAGCACCTACATCGCAGCCGGTATATTCCCAGATTCCAGCTGGTATTTCTGCAGATATGAATCCGGCTATTTTACAGCTTTTGAATCAGATGCAGCAGTCACAGGTGCAGATGATGCAGCTGATGCAGGATATGGAAAAACGGGAACAGGAAGGGAAAAAGGAATCCAGGGAACCTGCCCTGATCCGGCCGGCCAATGCGCCTGGTCTTGAATCTTCTGGAAGTGAAAATGGAGAAGAAAGCGCCAACCAGGAAATGCTCATGAAGGTGCCGTTGGAGATATCAGTGGAAATAGGACGCACTAAGAAATTGGTAAAGGATATTCTGGAGTTTACCCAGGGATCTCTTGTAGTCCTGGACAAAATGGCAGGAGAACAGGCAGACCTGTATGTAAATGGACAGTGTGTTGCCAGGGGAGATATTGTAGTAGTAGAGGATAATTTTGGTATCCGTATTACCGATATTGTAACCAGGGATATCAATCCGGAGAGCCCTTAATATGATAACAGATATTGTTTCTACAACAGGTATGCTGCTTGCTTTTGTAGTCATTTTGTTTTTGGCATGGCAGGCAAGCCGGTACCTGGGGAAAAACGCCCCTTATGGAAATAAGGGGGGAAAGATGCGGATACTGGAACAACTAAAAGTAGGAAATGATCAGTACATTATTCTTCTTAAACTGGATGAAAACCAATATCTGCTTGGGACTAGTCAGACGGGGATCCAGGTTCTGGAACGGTTTAAGGAGGAGAAAACGAATGAATGAGCTGATTACAGGCTTAAATGGAGGAAATGTTCCTGCGCTGGATATTATCATGCTGCTTACCTTTGCAGCATTGCTTCCTTCCATTGTGGTTATGATGAGTTCCTTTATGCGTATTATAATCATACTTTCTTTTACGAGAAATGCAATGGGAGTCCAGCAGACACCGCCTAATATGGTATTAACAGGCATGGCACTTTTTTTGTCGCTGTATATTATGAGTCCGGTTATAGGCCAGATCAATACGGTTGCCTACGAGCCCTATAAAAATGGGGAGATCACACAGCAGGAGGCAGTAAGCCGCATGGCAGATCCACTGAAGCAATTCATGCTTCGCAATACAGAGAAGGATACGCTGGATCATTTTGTACAGATGTCAAAACAGGAAGTTAAGAAAGATGTGAAAGAATATCCTCTTACTGTTGTTGTACCAGCTTTTATGACCAGCGAATTAAAAAAAGGGTTTCTTGCAGGATTTCTGATTTATCTTCCATTTCTGCTTATAGATATAGTGGTGTCTACCACCCTTATGTCCATGGGTATGGTAATGCTTCCGCCAACTATGGTCTCTCTTCCCTTTAAGTTACTTTTATTTATTACAGTAAATGGCTGGGAACTTTTATTTTCCAGTCTGGTACAAAGCTTCCGGTAGGAAAGAGGTGGGAATATGACAGAAGTGCAGATCCTGGATATCATGTATGAAGCATTCCAGCTGGCAATGAAGCTGTCGCTGCCATTTCTGTTGATCAGTATGATCGTAGGTGTGGTCATTGCTGTTTTTCAGGCAGCCACACAGATCAATGAACAGACAATGACATTTGTACCTAAATTGCTGGCGATCATGGTACTTTTAGGTTTTTTAGGAAGTTCTATGCTGGTTATGCTTCAGGAATTTTTTCAATACATAGTGGAATTGATCGCAAAGGGGTAAAGAAGATCTATGTTTATCACATTTTCAATGGCAGTGATGCGTATGAGCGGAGCCATCGGATTCAATCCCCTTTTTGGAAAAAGTAATTTTCCTGTAAAAATAAGGGCATATTTTATTTTTGCCCTGTCACTGCTCCTGTATCTGTCTGCAGACCAGACCCAGATGGCATATCCGGGATCAATGGCAGAATACATCCTGATGCTTGCGGGAGAGCTTTTTCTTGGGGCAGTGTTAGCCTTTGCAATGGAACTGGCATTCCTTACGATCCGGTTTGCTTCTTCCATTATGGATTATTCAATGGGACTTAGCATGGCCCAGGTTTATGATCCCCAGTATGGAACCCAGTCAACGGTCAGTTCCGGTATTTATTATGCATTTATGGTACTGATCTTTTTTGCCAGCAACAGTCATTTGCGGCTGTTAGCATTGTTTTACCAGTCGGTACAGCTGATCCCTTTTGGAAAAGTGACATTTAATCCCATGCTGGTCCATGTGATCACAGCTGGATTCTGCCAGGGGATCCTTACTGGTATGCAGTTTGCATTTCCAATGATAGCAATTGAGCTTGTATCAGAACTGGCAATGGGGATTCTGATGCGTATCATTCCCCAGATCAATGTTTTTACGGTAAATTTCCAGGTAAAGATCATAATGGGGCTTTTGATGATGCTGCTACTGTTTTCGCCAATGGCAGATTATATAGATACCATCTTTACATATATGTATCAGATGATGTGGAAGCTTTTAAGCAATATGAAACCAGTCTGAAAGGAGTGTCATAGAAGATGGGACAGAGTGGCCAGGAGAAAACCGAACAGCCTACCGCCAAAAAGCGGCGGGATGCCAGAAAAGAAGGAAATATCTTCCAAAGCAGGGATGTAGCTACCGTAGTGATCTTGGCTGGCATATTTTTCGGGATCCGCATATGGCTTCCTTTTATATATGGACAGATGAAAAATTATATGACCTGGGTCATAGATGGAGCAGCCCGGTCCTCAGAAGATATGCTTTCAGCCAGCCTTGTTTTTGTTACACTGTCTGTGTTTTTAAAATGTGCGCTTCCTCTGTTGCTTTTAGCCCTTTTACTTGGAATTGTGGCGCATGGAGTACAAACACGTTTTAATGTATCCTTTAAATCCATCCGGCCCAAATGGAACAGGCTTAACCCTCTTTCAGGTATAAAACGTCTGTTTTCCATGAAAAATGCAGTAGAGTTGGTGAAAAACTCCATCAAGATAACACTGCTGCTGGTATTGCTTTACAACATACTGAAGCAGGATCTGCAGCCCATGGCATCAATGATCGATATGAATCCTGCAGCATCTGCGGCTTATATGATGAAAATGATCTTTGATCTGCTGATACGTGTATGTATTGCCTTTATGGTCATTGCCTTTGGCGATTATCTGTATCAGCGCTGGGAATACGAAAAAGAGCTTCGTATGACAAAGCAGGAAGTAAAAGATGAGTATAAACAGACAGAAGGTAACCCTGAGATTAAAAACAGGATCAAAAGCCTGCAGCGTCAGATGGCATCCAGCAGGATGATGCAGAAGGTTCCCCAGGCAGATGTGATCATACGAAATCCTACCCATGTGGCCATTGCTTTAAAATATGATCCTGATCATGACAATGCTCCGGTAGTACTTGCCAAGGGATTAGATGAACTGGCGTTAAGAATCGTAAAGGTGGGGGAAGAAAACAATGTTTATACCATTGAAAATAAACCACTTGCACGGGCTATGTACAATTCCTGTGAACTGGACAGGCCGATCCCCTCAGAATTTTATACGGCAGTAGCAGAAATCCTGGTATATCTGTATAAACAGGATAACGGGAAAAATAAAGATAAAAAATAATAGTTGGAGATTAATGGACGAATGAAACGGTTATTGAGTTACTCAGTGGTTATGTTTGTGATCACGATCATATTGCTTTTGATCATTCCCCTTCCGGCGGGACTGGTGGATGTGGCGATCATATTGAATATGTCCCTTTCCATGATGATCCTGGTAATAACCATGACCATTCGGGAGCCATTGGAATTCTCCATATTCCCCTCTCTTTTGCTTATTACCACGCTGTTCCGTCTGGGTATCAATGTTTCAACCACGAGAAATATCCTTTCTCAGGGAGGTTCATCAGGCCGTGTCATTGCTGCCTTTGGTGATTTCGTTTTAAGAGGAAACGTAGTAGTAGGTCTGATCATCTTCCTGATCATCGTGTTGATGCAGTTTATTGTTATCACAAAAGGTGCAGAACGAGTTGCAGAGGTGGCAGCCAGATTTAATCTGGACGCCATGCCGGGAAAACAGATGGCTATTGATGCAGACCTTAGTTCTGGCCTGATCAATGAAACACAGGCAAAGGAACGGCGTGCCAAGGTTCAGAGAGAAGCAGATTTTTATGGCGCAATGGATGGTGCGACTAAGATCGTAAAGGGTGATGCAGTTATGTCACTTATCACAACTGCCATCAATCTGATCGGCGGCAGCATCATCGGTATTGTACAGTCCGGCAGCAGCATCTCAGCCGTGCTGAGTACCTATTCCATTGCGACAGTAGGTGATGGTCTGGTATCCCAGATACCGGCTCTTCTTATTTCTACTGCAACAGGAATGATCGTTACAAGAGCTGTTTCAGAAGGCAGCTTAAATGAAGATGTATCAAAGCAGTTTCTGGCCCAGCCTCATGCTATGATCGTTAGTGGTGCAGCAGTGGCGGTTATGGCTGTGATACCTGGAATGCCGGCAGTAAGGACTCTGGTTGTGGCTGCATGTCTTATGGGAAGCGGATTTTATCTTTCCGGAAGGATAAAAAAAGAGCCACAGGCATTGTCACAAATGGCAATGGCTCCTTCTACCCAGCTTCAGGATTCCCCACAGGCTCAGGCAGCTGCTGCAAAAGAGGAAGTAAGTGAGGAAGAATATTTTAAAGATGTAAATAATGTATACAGCCTTCTTACACTGGAGCCAGTGGAGATCGAGTTTGGTTATAGTCTGATCCCTCTGGCAGATGAGTCAGTAGGCGGAAGGCTGATCAGCAGGATCGTTATATTCCGCCGCCAATATGCCCAGGATATGGGATTTGTGATCCCATCCATCCGGCTCCGGGACAGTTCTTCCCTGGGACCAAGTCAGTATAGTATTCGGATAAAAGGAGAAGAAATTGCAGGAGGAGAGATCCTGATTGATTATTTCCTTGCTCTGGAACCAGAGGAGGTGGAAGAAGAAATTGAAGGTATTGAGGCCATTGAACCGGCATACGGTATACCCAGCAGGTGGATCAAGCCTGAAAACAGAGATCGGGCTGAATTATATGGTTATACGGTCATTGATCCTCTGTCTGTATTGCTCATGCATCTTTCAGAAGTCATCCGGCAGCATTCATACGAACTGCTTACAAGACAGGAAGTGGTAAGGCTTACGGAAAATCTGAAAAAAACAGCTCCTGAGCTGGTGGAAGAGGCAATACCACAGATGATCAGCTACAGTTATTTCCAGAGAGTTCTTACAAACCTTCTAAAAGAAGGAATCCCGATCCGTGACCTGGAGACCATTGTAGAGAATCTGATGCAGACAGCCTCAGAAACAGGTCTTCCTCCAAGAGAGCTGGACCAGACAGTAGAAAAGATCAGGACAGCTCTTAAACGTACCATTACCCGCATGTACTGTACAGATGGATGCATGAAAGTGATCACACTGGATGCCCAGCTGGAACGGGAAATGGTCGCATCCTTGTCAAAAGGGGAAAATGGCTTATATCTGGCATTAAACCCGGAAATGCTCCAGCATGTGATCCGGCAGCTGGCAGAGCAGATAAAAAAGTTCAGTGGTTTATCACAGAATCCGGTGATCCTGACTTCACAGGTTATGAGGATCCATTTTTACCATCTGGTAGAACCCTTTTATCCTAATATCAGGGTGCTTTCATTTAATGAGATCGCAAATAATGTGCAGATCCAGTCAATTGGAAATATAAGTACAATGAAAAAAGGATCATAAGTGTACGGTCAAATGATATAAACAGCAGATAACAGGAGTGAGTAAAGTTATGGAAGATAAGCAGGAAAAGGCAGAGAAGGAGTTATTTGCGCTTTATAAAAAAACGAAAGATCCGGAAATAAAGAAAGAGATCACAATGCAGTATCTGTACATAGCCAGAACCACGGCAACGAAACTATATGATCTTTATTCTACCACCATGCAGATGGAAGATGCAGTGAATGAAGGTGTGGTGGCGATCATAAAAGGGATCGATATGTATGATCCGGATAAAAACATTAAGTTTTCCACTTACATTACAACGCGGGTAAGAGGAGCAATGCTGGATTATGTAAGAAAACAGGAGTGGATGCCCCGGGGATTTTACAAGCAGTTGGGGATTATAGAATCTGCATGCGAGGACATGAAGCGTGAATTAGGAAGAACACCAACAGTTGATGAACTGGCAAAGCATCTTGGAATAGAAAAAAAACGCTGCCAGAGGATCATTTCCATGAAAAACAGGAGAAATATCCAGTCTCTTGATTTTTTACTGGAAAACCAGAATACATCCAATGGACTCCAGATCACAAACAACGATACCCAGGTACAGCCTGAGGAGGCATGCTTGTGGGAAGAGGATATGCGGGTGCTGGCAGAAGGCATAGCCCAGCTAAATGAAAAAGAGCAGAAAACACTGGCACTGCATTATATGGAAGGGTTGAAAATGGAACAGGTGGGCCGGGTCATAGGTGTCAGCCAGCCCAGAGCATCCCAGATCCACACGATCGCCTTGCGTAAGCTGCGCCATTTTATAGAAACAAAAAATGGAAAGGGGATAAAGTCAGATGTATCAGGGATTTTATAATCTGGCGTCAGGCATGCTGACCCAGAGCAGGAACTTAAATACCATCAGCAATAATATGGTGAATATCCAGACTCCTGGATATAAAAACGAAACAATGGTAAGCAGTACTTTCAAAGAAGAAATGCTTTATCGTACAGGACAGTATAGCAAAGAAAATCCAACCCAGCTGGCAACTGTTTCAAAAATAAAGACAGCAAAGCAGGTTTATACCAATTATGACCAGGGCGGTCTGGAACAGACAGATGGGATCTATGACTTTGCCTTAAATGGAAATGGCTTTTTCTGCATCCAGACATCACAGGGCATCCGGTATACAAGGAATGGTTCATTTTCAGTAGATAAAGATGGATATCTGGTTTTAAACCAGGCAGGAAGAGTCTTAAACAAAGAAGGACAGCCTGTCCAGATCAAAAATGAGAACTTTACAGTTGATTCCAAAGGACACATTACTGCTGCTATTACAAAACAGTCTGATGGTGAAGAAAGCGGCAGCCAGGAAGTTACCATAGAGGATTATGGAACTTTGAAAGTAGTGGATTTTCCAGATCAGGGGCAGCTTCATGCAGAGGATAATGGACTTTTCTCTACTGCACAGGCAGAAACAACGCCTGCAGATACAACTGTTCAATGGAAAATGCTGGAAAAATCCAATGTAGACATGGTGGAGCAGATGACAGCTATGATGTCATCCCAGAGAGCGCTTCAAAGCGCAGCCCAGTCACTGAAAATGTATGATCAGATCATGAGTAAGTCTGTGTCAGATGTCGGTAAGCTGTAAGGAGGATAAAGAAATGAATATGTCATTTTATACAGGAGCAGCAGGAGCCGGACAGTTTACAAAAAAACTGTCAGTTGTATCCAATAACCTGGCCAATATCAACAATACAGGCTTTAAACCTAAAACAGCGGCTTTTTCTGAACTGATCCACTATAATCTTAATGATTCTGAAAATGCCCAGACAGAGCTGCAGACAGGTTCAGGAGCCAGAGTGGAGCGTACCTGGACGGATTTTAGTACAGCCGGTGCTACTCAGACCGGAAAAGAATATGATTATGCAATTATGGAGCCTAATGCATTTTTTATGATACAGGATCCTGCGTCAGGTGAGATCACCTATACAAGAAACGGTCATTTTCACAGGGGAGAACGTGAAGATGGATTTTATCTTACAACAGAAGATGGAAAGCTGGTGCTGGACCAGAACCGGCAGCCTCTTAAGCTGGAAGTAACAGATGTAGAAAAGCTGCAGGAGGAATCAGAGTCAGAAGACGATGACTACGATACAGATGATACAGACAGCACAGAGGATGATACTGACCTTCCTAAGGTAAGTGTATACACATTTTCAAACCCCAGCCGTCTCTTAAGCGTAGGAGATAATGAATATAAAGCACAGGATGGAATGGAAGCTTCTTTAAAATCAGATGCGGTCCTGCAAAAAGGGGCACTGGAGAATTCAGGCACCGATATGGCAAAAGAAATGGTCCATGTGATCGAATGTCAGAGAGCCTTTTCTTATGCTGTAAAAATGATCACTACATCAGATGATATAGAGGGAACGATCAATTCACTGAGAGGATAAGGTAAAAAATGGAAATAAAGCGATATGAAGATATGGACCTGCAGGCTCTGGATGTAATGCGGGAGATCGGCAGTATCGGTACTAGTCATGCAGCAACTGCTCTTTCCAAGCTTCTGCAGAAAGAAGTCCGGATCTCGATCCCATCTGTGAATATCCTTGGATACAATGATGCCATGAACCGGATCGGTGATGCGGAGGAGCTTGTTGCAGCAGCCCTTGTAAAAATGTCAGGTGATATTGAGGGGTTGATGCTGTTCCTTTTCGACCTGGATTTTGCAAATGAGGTATTGGAAAAACTGCTTGGAAGCCGTTATAAGTCCTTTCTGGATATGGACGAAATGGCCAGATCAGCACTGGTAGAAGTAGGAAACATCATTATCTGTTCTTATATAAATGCTTTTTCACAACTTGTAAATGTAGAGGTGGAACTGTCTGTTCCAAGTGCTACCATCAACATGCTGGGTGGGATCTTAATGGTACCTATTGCTGAGTATGGATATGAAACAGATAAACTGATGTATTGCAATGCAGATTTTGTGATCGGCGGAAAAGCACTTTCTGACTGGCTGCTCATGCTGCCGGATATTCGTTCTCTAAACGATATTTTAGAGAGGTTGGGAGTTTCATAATGATCGGAGGCACAGAATTAAAAGTAGGAATCGGTGATATGAAGTTTTCACGAGGGGAAGGAAGGATCATAACCTATGCTTTGGGTTCCTGTATCGGGATAACCTTTTATGATCCGGTTACCCGTCTGGGAGCACTTCTGCACATCATGCTTCCGGCACAGTTTGAAGGAAAGGATTCCAATCCATTTAAATTTGCAGACAGCGGCATCAGGGAAACCCTCAGAAAGCTGAAAATATTCGGTATGGTAAAAAGCCGGATGGTAGTTAAGATCGCAGGGGGAGCCAAGATGTTTGAGATCAGCGGAAACAGCAGCTTTGGAAATATCGGGCAGAGAAATGCAGAAAGTGTAAAAAAAGTCATGGCCCAGGAAGGAATCTGTATCGCAGCAGAGGATACAGGAGGAAATTATGCCCGTACCATGCTTTTAGATCTTGCAACAGGCGATGTGATCGTGCGTACAGTGGGACGACCGGAACGCCATCTATAGCCAGGGCTTTCATTTATGGTGGTGTCACCATCTGTGACATGCCTGTTTACAGAAAAAAGGAGAGAAGATCATGGTCAAAAATGAAAAAGAAGGGATTCTTTTAGAATCAGGAACAAACGAGATTGAAGTAATGAAATTCACAGTTCTGGGTGAATTTTATGGCATTAATGTGGCAAAAGTCCAGGAGATCATCATGAGTGAAAAGGTAAAACCGATGCCTCATGCAAACCCGGCAGTAGAAGGCATCTTTAAACCAAGGGATGAGCTGATCACAGTGATCAACCTGGCAAAATATCTTACAGGAGATGACCGGGAAAATGGGCCAAGAGATCTGTTTATCGTAACAAATTTTAATAAAATGACGGTCGCTTTCAGGGTAGACAGTATCGAAGGTATCAGCAGGATTTCATGGAAAGATATACAGAAGCCAGATAAGACCATTGCAAATGGAGATGACAGTGTTGCTACCGGTATTGCCCAGTGCGGAAAAGAGCTGGTGATCATCCTGGATTTTGAAAAGATCGTGGCAGAGATCGCACCGGAAACAACTATACAGGTGACAGATGTAGATAAGATGGGAGACCGCCCTATCTGCAACAGTCCTATTGTGATCGCGGAAGATTCCATTCTTTTAAGTAAAATGATCGATGATTCCCTGGAAAGGGCCGGATTTACCAATGTAAAGAATTTTTCCAATGGCCAGGAGGCATGGGATTACCTTTCACAAATACATAATGATTCTGATCTGTATGATAAGGTCAATCTGGTCATTACAGATATCGAAATGCCGGAAATGGATGGCCACAGGCTTACAAAGCTGATCAAGGATGACGAACATTTAAAGAAGATCCCGGTTATCATCTTCTCTTCCCTGATCAATGAGCAGATGAGGCAGAAGGGGAAAGAATTAGGTGCAGACGAACAGCTTTCCAAGCCGGAGATCGGGCATCTGATCACAGTAATGGATGAACTGCTTGCCCGTTTTAAAAAACAGTACAGTCAGCAGTAAGGAGGACTCTAAGGATGGAAAAATATGTATTAACACAGGATCTTGTAACAGGAAATGAACTGATCGACAGTGAGCACAGGAAGATTTTTGACGAAGTCAATACCCTTCTGGATGCATGCTCAAAGGGAAAGGGAAGAGAAAATCTCTCAAGTCTGGGAGAATTTCTTGTTGAATATGTAACGAAACACTTTTCAGATGAGGAGGATCTCCAGAAGCAGTCAAAATATCCGGAATATACAGAACATCATAAATTTCATGAATGGTATAAACAGAAACTGGGGGATGCCATTATAAAACTGGAGCAGGAAGGTCCGACGATCAATTCCCTGGGCGAGATCAACTATATGGTAAGCGTGCTGGTTAAGCATATCCGGGAAACAGACCGCAAGCTGGCCCAGTGGATCCAGAATGGGGCCAAAAATGAAGATACAGCTTCTAAAGCGGCAACAGGATCAGCAGTATCAGGGAAAACTTCTTATATGGATATCGTTTCAAAAGATGAAAGTACAGAAAATCTGGATATCCGCCAGATCCTGGATATGAAAGAGCTTCAGCGGATCCAGGATCTGTTTTTAACGGCCACAGGCATGACAGCAGCAGTAGTGGATATGAAAGGAAAATACATTACGAGAGGAAACTCCTTTACCAGCTTTTACAGCAGGTATACCAATGGAAAACATAATGAGCTGCGAGAGTTTACCCAGGATCTTACAGTAGGAGGATTCCGTGCAGGTACAGTGATCGGCGGTATCGTCCTTGGAGATTACCCGGATGATTCAGCCCCAAGCCAGGAAGTAGTAAGTGCCGGTGGACAGCTTTTAGCTGAGATGCTGAATCTGTGGGCTAATGCCCTTTATTACCGGAAGAGCAATGCAGACAGCGTAGAAGCATTTGCAAAAGAGGAAAAGAAAGTACGGGATGCAGTAGGACAGATCAAGTATAAGGCAAAGGGACTGGAGCAGACAGCCACGATGGAAAAAATGCTTTCCCTGAATGCAGCCATTGAAGCAGGCCGTGCCGGAAAAGCAGGTGTAGGCTTTGGTGTTGTAGCAGATGAGATCGGACGTATGGCAAATGAGTCAGCCGCTGTATATCAGGAGATCCAGGAACTGGTAAAACAGGTAGAGGAATCTATGGAACGCCTTGGAGAATAATACAGGGATATCTTTCAGAAAATATTGTATGCAGAAGAGAGGATAAAAGGAGATACATAAATGGTCATTACGGTTTCAAATCAAAAAGGCGGTGTGGGAAAGACCACAACATCAGCAGCGCTGGCTGCAGGATTTTCGATGGCAGGTAAAAAGGTTCTGTGTATAGACCTGGATCCCCAGGGAAATCTTGGATTCTGCCTTGGTCTGGATACCGAAGGAGGATCTACTATACTGGATGTATTAAAAGGAGATATATCCATACAAAAGGCTATCAGCCGCACAGAAGGGATCGATATCCTTCCTTCTGATATTACCTTAAGCAGCAGTGGTCTGGAGTATAATCCGGGAGAAGAAAAAGAATCTATTTTAAAAAATGTTTTAAAGCCGGTAATGGATTTTTATGACTATATTGTGATCGATACACCCCCTGCCTTAAATCTTCTCACAGTTAACGCATATGCAGTTTCTGATTATCTTATTATACCAATGGCATCGGATATCCTCAGTCTGGTTGGTCTGTCACAGTTAAAGGAAACAGTAGAATCTGTCCGCATACAGATCAATCCCGGCCTTAAGATCATGGGTATCCTGCTAAACCGCTTTAATCCAAGAACATGTCTTTGCAGGGATGTATTGGAAATGGCCGGGCAGCTGGCCGCGCAGCTGGAAACCCGGGTATTTGACACAAAAATAAGGTCCGGAGTGGCGATTGCAGAAGCACCGGCCCATGGAGAAAGTATTTTTGAGTACAGCCCAAGATCATCAGCTGTAAAGGACTATGGAAAGTTTTTAGATGAGGTAGAAAAGATCATAGGTTTCAGGGAGAAATAATATGGCAAAAAAAACAAATAAAACCTCACATGTGCTGAACCTTATCACAGGTTCACAGCCGCCAGTTGCGTCTTCTGGCGAAACACAGCCGTCTTCTTCAGCTTCCGGTGAAACACAGCAGGAAGGATCAGCTGCTGAAGAACCGGTAAGAGTGCCTTCCGCTAATGTGACTGTAGTTGATCCAAGAGAAGAAGGAAAGCTGGCAGAAGAGATCCAGAAGAATCTGATCCAGGAGCTGGAAAAAGAACAGACAGAAGAGCAGGCAGAACAGCCCGGGGAGCAGGAAGAACAGTCGGAAGAACAGTCAGAAGAACAGACAGAGCAGCCCAAAACAAACGCAGGGACACCTGTACAGAAAGAACCGGAACAACAGGAAGAGCAGAAGCAGGAAGATGGTCCAAGTTACCGGGTCGTAAATATCATGGAGGAGATTCTTACTCCGGAACTGATCCTTGACGCACTGAAAAGCAATGATACCTGTACCTGCAGCCGCTGTCAGGCAGATGTGAAGGCGCTGATGCTTACCAGGCTGCCGCCCAAATATATTGTAGCAGATAATACGACAGTCCCGATGCTGTTAACCTTTTACCGCAATAAATTCCGTGTGGCTGTTTTAAGTCAGTCCATAAGAGCCTGTATGGAAGTAAAAGAACATCCACGCCATATCTTATAAATTTTCATGCTGCGCCGAAATATGTATATAGAATCTATAGGATCACAGGGATAAAGTATACAGAAGCGGCGCATTTTATGTACACCGCAACATCACATGACTGAAAGGAGCAGCAGATATGTCAAGTGTATCAAGTACAAGCAGCAGTCTTGGAAATACAGCTTTAAGAGGATTTGGTGGTTTAGCTTCCGGTATTGACAGGGATGCACTGATCGAAAAGATGACAGCAAGAACAACATCCAAGATCACATCCAAGAAACAGGCTATGACCAAACTGGAATGGAAGCGGGATGCATATCGTTCTATCAGCAATAAGATCATAGATCTTCAGGACAATTACCTTAGCTATTCAGCAACAAAGAGCTTAAAAAACAGTGATTTCTTTGCAAAAAACCAGGTCAGTGTACAGGGAGATCCTGACTATACAAAATATATATCAGCGACAGGAAACGCAGACACTGCATCCAGAGTATCAGTTCTGGGAGTAAAACAATTAGCAACGTCTGCCACATTGACCTCCGGCGAAAAAGGAGCTTCATCTATTACCTTAGGCGGCATCAGCGCGTCTGATTTTGAAATTAAAAAAGTAAAGACCTCCAATCTTTCCGGAACGAAGCTGACATTTGGAACCTACAGTATTACAGATAAGAAATTCACAGAGGAAGCAACCTTTACGTTCCCCACCAGTTATGAAAAAAAGCTGGACGGTGGAAAAACAGAGACAGTCACCATTGATTATACGGATAAATCTGAAAATGTAGTAAAACAGCTGAATGAAGCCCTTGATTCCCAGGGATTTCTCGGAAAAGATGGAAAGAGCGGTATTGAATTTACACTGAAAGATGGTCAGATCCAGATCAGTCAGACACCAAATATTACCGATAAAGGAAAAAGCTGTGTGATCAGGGAAACATCATCTGCTTTAAAGAGTCTTGGCTTTAATTCCGGCAACATGAATCAGGATGGCATTTCATTTGATGAATTTAACCAAACTAAATCTTCATTCGAGGCTGCAGCTATAACAGAGCAGTCCTTTTCCGACTATCTTAAGGGAAAATCAATTTCTGTTTCTTATGGCGGACAGACAAAGAATATTGAACTGATCGGCGATAAGGAAGCGATAACAGGTTTTGATGCTTTTACGAAGAGCTTACAGGAAAAACTGAATAAAGCCTTCGGTTCAGGAAAGGTTACTGTAGGTAAGGGTAAAGATGGCAGCCTGACGTTTACTGCAACAGACAGAACTGCAAAAGACAGCACTGCAACAGACAACAAACAGACATTACAGATATCCGCAGACTCAAAGGAACTCCAGAATGCCCTGGGTATCACATCTACCCAGTCAAACAAGATCAATACAGGAAGCAGCCTGTGGGAGAACAGGAAAAAGCTGGGACTGGATAAGAACCCTCAGTACACTACAAAAGAAGAATTAAACAAAGCATTAGAGAACTTTACAGTCAATGGTACAAAAATAGAAGGCATTACTGCTGATACTACAGTTAGCGAACTGCTTACTGCGATCAATAATAATAAAGATGCGGGAGTAACTGCCATCTATCTGGACAGTGCAAATAAATTTGTTCTTTCTTCCAATGAAAAAGGTGAGGGCCGTGAGATCAGCCTTGGTCCAGATCCAGACAATCCAAACAATAAAAAAGATGATGCAGCAAATCTCATTTTCGGCGGGGTTAGCACAGATGGCTCAGATGGTGAGATGAGTATTCTCTATAATGGTGTACAGACCACCATTACCAGCAGCAGCAATACCTTCTCCATTGACGGTCTGGATATTAGAGCCACGAATACATTTAATACAGGCTCTGCAACAGCAGAAGGCGGCGTCAGCTTTACTGCATCAGCAGATACAGAAAAGGTGACAGAGACTGTAAAGAAATTCATTGAAGCTTATAATGCCATGATCGATGAGGTCCGCACCCAGGCAACAACCAGGCCGGACAGTAATTATAAGCCTCTGACAGAAGACCAGAAAAATGAAATGAATGAAAATTCCATTAAAAACTGGGAGAATAAGGCAAAAGAGGGTATTCTGTACAACAGCAGCGCTTTAAAAGACCTGGACAATGCTACCCAGGGCATTTTCTCTTCAATGATGATGAACGGTGTTTCTTATGACGATCTTGAAAAGATCGGAATTTCCTTCTCAGATGATTACACAGCAGGTGGAAAGATCGTATTTGATGAAGAAAAGTTTAAAACTGCCATGGACAGTGATCCGGAAAAGGTATCAGACCTGTTCACAGGCACGCATGGTATTGTAAACACCATAGACAGTACTCTTTCTACTTATGCCACCAGATATGCAAGCAGGAATGGAAATTCCTATGGTGTGCTTATTGAAGAGGCAGGATCTGAAAAACTAAGCCTGACCCTGACTAACAACAGTATTTATAAAGAATTAAAGGATATGCAGGAAACCATCACAAACCTGCAGTCCCAGCTGTCAACTGAGCAGGACCGTTATATCAGCCAGTTTACGCAGATGGAAAGGCTGATCAATCAGATGAATTCACAGTCCAGCTACCTGTCACAGTTAGGTGGCTGATGGGGGTAAGAAAGCATGTATGAAAAGTTTAAGCAGTACAAGGAAAGTACGATCTATTCTATGAGCAATCTGGAGTTGTTGCTTTTATTGTATGATGAAGCAGTGAAGCGTCTGAAAATGGCACAGATCGCACTTGAGGATAAAAAATATGAGACTTTTGAAGAATGTCTCGAAAGAACAGGACGGATCGTCCGGTATTTAATACAGATACTGGATATGCAGTATCCCATCAGCAAGGATCTGAAACGTATCTATGAGTACCTGATCTATGATATCAGCCGTGTTAAAGCAGGAAGGGAACGCAGGGCAGAAGAGATTCCAAGGATCAGCCACATACTTTCTGAATTAAGAGATGCATTTAACCAGGCAGGAAAGATTTCCGGTGATCAGCATATTGTGAGAGAACGAAGTGTTTTCGGTTAAAGGAGAATATATGAGCGCAGACTTGGAAACAATTTTGATATATCTTCAAAGGAGATATAATATATTAAGAGAAGTTTGTAGTCTGACGGAAGAACTGGCGGAGGCAGTGGAGCGCGGCGACACAGTCTCCGCTTCTCTTCTTTTAGATATGAGGGGAGAACAGCTGCAGCGCCATGCAGACTGTGAAGAACAGATCATCCTGCAGACTGCGGGAAACAGCCTTCAGGACCGGTATCTACGAGATCTGGCTAAAGGTCCATTGAAGAATGTAAAAAGCTGTTTTAAAGGAAAGACAGAGCAGGAGAAAATGCTGGAGAAGCGTATTGAGGATCTGCGTTGCCGCACAGAAAAGCTTTTAGATAAGATACGCAGGATCGATGGGGGACTTAACAGAAGAATATCAAAAAACAGGTGAAGTTAAATGGAAAATCAAAACTTTTATGAAGGCCGCATACTGGTAAATATGGCTGCATCTGTTATGCGCCAGGATGATTTAAAGCCGCTTCATGGAAATCTGGACTGGGAAAGGCTGTTCCGGGTTGCAGATTATAACAAAATTTCAAACCTGATCTATCTTGCAATCCTTGGAAATAATGAAAAAATGCCGGAACGGTGGAAAACACGCTTTTATGAGCGCTACAGCGATATTCTGAAATTCAACGAAAGCTGCACAGAAGGAGAACGGGAGATACTGGTCCTTCTGGAATTAAAAAAAATCCCGGTACTCGTCCTTTCCTCCAGCAGCCGCAGACAGCTGTATCCAAGGGAGGAAATGGCAGGGGAAAGCTCTCTGAAGCTTTTTTTTCTTGACCCGGAAGATTATCTTTTTGCAAAAGGCTATCTGGTCAATATAGGCTACGAAACGGATACTCTCTATCCGGGAGTGGGTGAAAAGATGCGTATACCAGGCCGTTTTTCTGTGGAGATCTATCATACCTTTCCTTTTAAAACCCAGGTATACCAGAGGGGGATGGAAAAGCTGCTCCAGCGTGCTTTCCTGAAAGAAAATGGTGACTACATTTATGAATGGAATGCCATGGACCAGCTAGTCTATCTTATGATCCAGTCTGCTTACCTATATGTAACAGGACATCTGCAGATACGCCATCTGGCAGACTTATATGTATTTTACAGAAAAGCAGCAGAAGAAGACCAGTTTCAGGAGCTTGAGAACCGGCTAAAGGAATTTAAAGTAAATATACTGGCGCAGAAGCTTCTGCATTTAAGCTATATGTGGTTTGGAACACGGGAAGAATGTGCCAGCATGGAGACAGAGGAAGAAGAACTCCAGGTATTTGATATACTGGAGAAAAATGTATTCTACGGCATGACAGGGAAATTTGGGCCGGAAACAGATGAACAGGCGCTGGATCTTAGATCAGACATATTAAAAGAAGAAGAGCGGGAAAACCGCATGGAAAAAAGAGCATTATTTTACCGGCGTCTGAGAGAGTTTTTTTCTCTCGTACGCCGGCAGCTGAAAGAGCTATATGATATTTTGTATAGCAGATAAGAGTCATTTTATCAGTATTCACCCGTTTGCGGGTCATTAAGCTTATGGTCTATTTCTTCATATAAGAATTCAGTCCTTTTTCAATAGAGCGCAGTGAATCTGTATCAGATAATAAGGCATCCAGGTTGCTGCGTTCTGCTTCTGTCAATTCTTCCCGCAAAATAGAAATATGCTTCGGGGCATTTATAGCCAGGCTGACAGATCCATTGTCGCAGTCAAGTACAGTGATGCGTATGTCATTCCCGATCAGGATACTGTCATTTTTTTTACGTTTCAGTATCAGCATGGCTATTTATCTCCTTTTTTAGTGTCCTGTTCCTTTATCTCTTTACCAAGAAGAGAACGTAAGGTATGGCGGTAATCATAGTCAGCGTTGGATAAGATCACCTGGATTCCTTTGCGGGTATCCGGATTAATGGCAAGAGGACATTTCAAGTTGACGGTTCCATCCAGATAATCCTTCTTTACAGCACATATGACATAATAGGATAATTCATCACTGGAATTTACTTCCAGAAAGGATAATTCTTCTGGTAGAAGAACCGGTGAATAAGAAGGAAAGAGTGCTGCTGCATCGATGAGAAAAAAGGCTACATAAGGTTCGTCTACAGACTGCAATATCAGCAGGGAACTGTCATCTTCCTCCATAGAGAGGGGAAGATAGTCATGGTACTGGGAAAAACCAAATAAACCATCTGGAAATACAACCAGTTCATCTTTTGTATAATCAATTTCGCCGTAATATTTTGTATCAATCTTCATGATTGCATAAGCCTCCGGGGGTCAGTTTTTATATGGTAACATTAAGAGCAGGGGAATCCGGCTCTTTTTTTGGTGGAACATAATTGGGGGTGCCGGTATATACAAACTCTACTTTTGGATAAGAGGTTATGATGGTCATTTCCAGGGCTGGTACGTATTCCAGATTGCCAGATGCCACACGAAATTCAAATTCACCTCTCTGAAGGGTATACAGCCCATTATTGTCAGGGCTGCCAGAAAATGGATCACAAAAGCTGTTTCCTGATCCAGAGACGTTTGCTGTGCCATGTACTCTTTGGACAGTATCCCGGAGATTAAAAGCTTGTCTGATATCCTGGATACAGGTCATGCTTTCCGGAGAACTGATCCCGTAATTTTGAGCCTGACGTACTTTCAGGCGGTATTGGGAAATCGCCTGATGCTGTCTTGCTGCCAGCTGGTCCTTTGAAACCAGACTGGCATTTTGACGGAAACGGACAGATTCAAAAGGTTTAAAATTTGCTTCAATCACAGGTTTCATACATTTTCACCTTCTTCTGACCTGAAAATAGAAAATTATTTTTTGCTTGTTTTTTGTAAACAATGTACTGGTATCATTTTATAAAATCAAAAAGAGATGACTGCATCAGGTTTGACCCCATTTTTAAAGCAGCAGAATAGGAGTACTGGTAAGAGAACATTTCTGTAATGGCCTCATAAGGATCAGCTCCGAGAATGTCTTTGTATTCCTCTGTCAGGTTGTCGCTTAAAGTATCAAGACGGGTTTTTGTAGTTTCTACCAGGGAATATTTATTGCCAAGGTCGCTGTAAATGGTGCTGATGGTATGCTCTGTATTAGCTGCATCTTTAAGTACACTGCCCATAGTATCTGTAAATTGATCAACGGTCGTAGTATCATTGATATAATTATCACAGGCCATAACCGAACGGCTGAGAAGTGCCACAGGAGTTGTTTCCAGGGCAGCTTTGACCGCATTCTTTGCATCCGCATCAGACATGGCATTTAAGGAATCTGAAGTAAGCCCCGTAAGCATATTCAGTCCTCCGGTATAGGTATCTAAAAGAGACTGGCGGTTGGAAATATCGCCATAACCGATATCTACCCGGCCTTGTTCTCTCATAGCTGTCACAAGGTTGTTCAGGTCATCATCGCTTAAATGATAACTGTAAGTATTGTTATTTTGATCATAAGCCATGGTCATATTGACCGTCTTTGTGGTACCGTCTGAATACTTATGGGTATAAGTAAGGGTTTTTCCATCTCCGCTTAAAGAAAACGGAGCTGTTGTAATATCATTTCCTCCATAAACATAGAAATCCTGATACTGGCTGTTCAGATTGCTGACCATGCTCTGCACATCCTGAAGAAGAGCATCTCTTTTTGTCTGGACAGAAGTTTTTGAGCTGTTATGGGAGGAATCCAGCACATACTGCATGGAAGTCTTACTGTTGCTTAAAGTTTTCTGGATATCCCTTGCGCCCTGCTCCTGTTGGTACAGACGGTTTTTAATATCACCTAAAATAGAACTTTTACTCTTTGCATCCTGATATAAATGATCCATTTTCTTTCCCTGGTAATAAGCAAGAGGATTATCAGCAGCTGTTTCATAAGCAGCGCCGGTAGAAACCTTGTTCATGCTTTTATTCAGATTGCTTTGAAGATCATTTAAAGAAGAAGTATACCTGCGGTAAACAGATGAACGTACAACTCTCATAATTTATTAATCCTCCTTATATTTATGCACCAGTATTACTGATCAGGGTATTCAACACTTCATCAAGGGCAGTCATCAGACGGGAAGCAGCATTATAGGCTGAAACGTAGGCCATCATATTGGTTGCTTCTTCATCCAGGCTGACACCGGAAAGAGAGTCTCTGGAGTCCTGGATACTGTTTAAAACAGTTGTGCCCGTCTTTAATGCAGTCTGGTTGGAGCTGGAATCAGATGCCAGCTGGGTGGAAAGGTTATTCATATAATCAGCAAATGTTTTCCCGTTCAATTTCTTGGTATCCTTCATAGCTGCGATCATATCAAGGATTGTATCTGTGCGGTTGGTGCCGTCTGTAGAAATATGGATCGTTCCACTGGTCCAGCCTTTGCTGATACCGATATTTCCGGCTGTTATACCAGTTGTTGAGTCATCGGTGGAATTAGATAAAAGATTCTGATCCTTGGGGTTTTTGTTGCCATTGTTGATCTTATTCATGGATTCTGCGAAAGTGGAAGCTAACTGATCCAGTTTTCCTGAGTAATACTGGTATCCACGGACATCATCCACAGCAGTAGATCCATTTATCACATTGCCGGTACCTGTTTTCTGGAGCATATCCAGGCTTGCCTGAAGAGAGCCGCCTTCAAAATGGATCCCGTTTAACTCTGCGTATACATCTGTAGCTGCCTGTCCATTCACTTGATAGCTGGGGGCTTTTTCAAACTTGATGGAAATGTTTGCAGGATCAGAAACAGAAGCAGCTGTCTGGTGATCGCCTTTTAACACACTTAACTGACCGTAGTTTTTTGTGAGACCGTCAGCACCAAGGTCAGATCCGTTTACCAGGATCAGCTTCTGGCTCTTTCCCTGGGCATCAATATAATTCATGCTCACTTCCAGGTCATCAGGCCAATCCTTCTTGCCGATCACAGCACCATTTGCATCATAGTCATAGGCGTTATTCCCGGAATGGGCATCATCCTTGTAATATCTGGTTTCAACAGGAATATAACCGGAAAGCTCATCCAGAAGAAGATTTCGTTCATCCTGCAGTTCCAGAGAAGGATGACCGGCAACCTGGTTACGTTTGATCTGCACGTTCAGGTCGCCGATCTGGCGGAGGATGTCATTGATCTTCTGCACATCGCCCTGTTCACTGCTGCCTTCCCCTGTGAGCCTTTGAAATTCATTCTGTTCGGCCTGTGTGATCTGTCTGGATGCCTGGTTAAAAAGGTTACATACAGACTGCATTTTAGTTCGCAGCTCACTTTCATAGATGGGATCGGATACCTTTGCAGAATCCTGCATGCTTGTAAGGGTAGACAGAACATCATCAAATGCCTTGCGGATGCCGGAAATGGTTGTTTCGTCCAGTACCTTTGACAGGGAATTAAGGGCAGTCTGTAAACGATTGGTATAGCTGCAGTCAGCAGACTGGCTGCGGTACTGGATATCCAGATAAGGATCTCTGATCTGTGAGACCCGGTTCATGCTTACCCCAAAGCCTACTGCAGTTTCATTCCCATTAGAATAATGGGAAACAGGATTCGTATAATTAAGGCTGGATGCCTCTAACTGCTGCCTGGTATATCCGGCAGTATTCATATTTGACAAATTCTGTCCTGTAATATCCAGACGTTTCTGGTTGGCCTGGAGAGCGGACAGAGCGGTATTAAAACCGGAAAAAGTTGCTCTTACCATAAAATATTATTACCTCCAAAATATAAGTATCCTGCAGTCCCCACAGTTTTATCAGACATATTTGTCATAAACATGAGGATCGCTCTGCTTCGCACCGGAAAGGCGCTGTTCTAACTGTTTCATGCGGATCCGGATCAGACGGTCTGTGCCGCCTTTTATCTTTTTCAGCTTTTCAGCCTGGCTGGATAACCGTTCCAGGATCGGCGAAAGAAGTGCCACAACCTCCTCGCTGTCCTCCTGCATCAAAATCTGGCGGAAAGTAAGGCCCTCAAGACCCGACTTGCGAAGAAGATCACTTCGTTTTTTATCTAGTCCGCGCAGCTGCAGTAAAAGCATGTTTTCATCATTTAAAAGAGATTCCAGCTGGTCAGGATGATCAGCTGAAACAACGGTTAGTTTATCAGCCTCAACCCGGCATAGCTGTTCTAATACAGTACACAGCTGTTCTAATACCGGGATCAGGCTTTCAGGCGCCCTCATAGATCATACATGGCCCTTGCAATGGCCATGGGATCCGGTTCGTAGGTTCCTTCCTCAACCTGTTTTTTCAGTTGGGCAACCTTTTCAACGGAAACGCCTTTCTCGCGGCAGACATCTTCTGTAATGCTGTGAGCCAGAGAGCGTGCGAAAAGTGTTTCATCAGCCGAAATACCTTCGGTGTATTCAAAACTGGCTCGGTCAAGATCAGCCGGTTTTGCAGAAATATTATCAGACAAAGCAATATTGCTTTGTCTCATTGGTACATGTTCCATATGTATTTGCTCCTGGATAAAATTTTGAATTTTCATACAATTACTCCTCACCTTAAAATAAAACGGCAGGACCACAAAAGTATCCTGTGATTTTCACATGCTTACTGAATCTATATCTATGTAAATTATCGCCTTTTTTCTTGAAAATATAAGAAATGAAGTGCTATACTAACGTTGTAACAGTAGTGGCTAATAAGATATAATAAATCCA
>ERZ772900.756-NODE-756-length-32840-cov-27.129693_pt1 | contig 32840 bp, 25 predicted proteins | sample MGYA00512124_ERZ772900 | MGnify/ENA primary metagenome ERZ772900 (study PRJEB29015, sample SAMEA2737716) | human gut metagenome | biome: human gut; feature: human-associated habitat; material: faeces | place: China | collected 2012 ... | reverse complement strand
TATTGTCCTGCTGTCTCTTTGATATAGCGGCATACCTCCTGGCGTTTCTCCTCGTTGTTCCATATCTTGACAGCTTCCACCAGGGCTTGATAGCTATCGAATACCAGTTCGCCGATACTGTCAGTTTGCACAGCGCCATGGCGATGGCATACGCTGCATCGGGTCTGTTCTTTTCCAATATCTGTGGGATGGACTTCTTGTGGCATCGTTCCAACAGACGTAGCAGAGCCATGAAGCCATCATTATCCCTTGGCTCAAAGCTTACTTCCTGCATCAGATATTTGGAGTATTCCTCTTCATAATCCACGCTCTGCACTTTCGGAATATAGTTGATCCTCGGTCGCTCCACCTTGGCGCGATACCGTTGCTTCTCCATGGACCGTTTTCTCTTATCGTCCCATTTGATGCGCAACAGCTTTTCTTTCTTTATCTGGAGTTCAATATCTCAGAATTCAGGTGTATTCATCACCTCTTTCTTCAGATGCTTCTTGATGACTTTTTTCATATAGCGTCGCCATGCCTCCTTGTTCTCTTCGGTAACGAATGGCGGACATTGCTCGCCGTAGAAGGTGTGCCAGGTGAATGGTTCGAAGTCGATGTGCCAGAGGAAGGATTTGTGTTGGATGTTGTTGAGTTCCATAATTCGTCTACTATTTTATATAGATTACTCTAATCTTATAAATTTGCATTGTTATAAATATGGCGAAGCGTAGTTGATATTCCTACCAAATCCTGTCTTGTTAAAGTTTGCATGACACTTCCCATCCCTACATGCGTACCATGATTAGATAGTTTGTTATAGGCATCCCTTAAAGAAGTCACCATTTGTGCTCCCGCATCTGTTATAGCCATCAAATCAATCCAAGGAATATTACTTCTACCTCTAAATTTCAATGGACTCTTGCTTCTAAATACAACTTCATCCACCATCCATTCTATGGCATGACGTAAAGAATCTATAACTTCCTGTGTATTCATCAAAGGAACAGTGCTTAGATAATCATCAGCTTTATCTAAATAATGTAAAGACTTACATATCTTGTTGTCAATTACATATCCGTTACACTGAGGATTATCTGACAATACCTCGTATGCAAAGACATGCACCTTATTTGAAGTCCTATTTGCAATGTTTCCGTTGTTAGGGTAGATTTTTATCCTATCTCCATCCTTTTCCAAAAATAAAGTTTGCAGTTGCACACTATGCGTAAAAAGAATTATCTGATTAGGAAGCGAAATGATTCTATTCAGGAAATTCTCAACATATTGAGCATCCAAACTAGTTACAGGATCATCAAAAACCAAAGGTTGTTCAATGTCTAGTAATATATTTTCTGCAATGAACAAAGCCAAAGAGGCACATTTAAATTCAGCTTCACTTAGAATCTGCTCAACATTGCTATTATTTAAAATTTTAAACTTAATTTTAGACGTTGGCAACATCAAATCCCCCATTTCCACCTCCACCTGGAGATACCCCATACCCAATAAATTCAACTCTTCTCGAAAATGTTGCAAAAGGGCATTTTTTAAAGACATACAAATTGTATTGTTACATAGACTTTTCAGTTCATTGTAGTCACGCAGAGATATAGCTCCCAAATCATTAAGCGATTCCACGGCCCAATTTATACTTTGATATATCCTTAAGAAATAACTTTCAAAAAGATAAGTATGACTATCATGAGGTTCCAAAAGCCTTTTGCTATAATTTGCATCGAAAAAGCGTATATGAGTCAATTCTGGCGGGAAATTGGATATACCATTCCAAGTATACGTTGTCCTAGTACCAGCTATAGTATAATCTAATTTAACATGAAAAGGTGCTGGTGTTTGTGAATAAATATTTTGCAATACAGGATAATTTATATCTGCATTAGCCATCATATTAAGTATTCTGAAATAACTACTCTTACCTGAACCATTAAATCCAAATATCAAAGTGAGCCCCTCTTCACAAAATTTTATTTCTTGATTATTAGCCAATGCATTTACACCTGATATATGCTTTAAGCTATTTAATAAAATTTTTGGATAAGCCACCCCAAAATTAGCAGGAATAACCAATGATGGAGTAGTAACTTCATTCAGAATTTCGTCGAGAATAATTTCTAAATCCGCTAGTTCAATAGTCCCATTAGTATTTATAGCTCTACAAATCAAATCTTTAGCCCATGCTGGATGGTCAGGATTATTATAATAATCAACAAGAATGTCTTTGGAGTGAAAAATTGCTGGCATAACTATATATTTCTTAAGAAGATTGATGCTTGGGTTGAACCATGCTGTTTCATAAACATCAATATTGTCTTGATATTTAGTTTAAGAGGCTTATCGTTCTTTATATCAGTTTCAAAATCTGCAAGAACAGATCTTACAAGATTTTCCAAATTAACCAATAGCATTTTCATAACATTTTGATCTCCATCATATACTGTTTTATTCTCTATGACAGAAGCTATTATAGGAACTATCTTTAGAGAATAATCATAACCAATAGTATCAAATACTTTAACTACTGATCCCAATACCGATGGATTATCACCAGCCTCAGTCAATACCTTTTCAAAGAAAAGCACATCTTTTTCCTTCAATTCAAACCATTTAGATCTGTCATCATTTAAATATGAAGGATTCAGCAAGTACTCATTGACAACATTTGAAAAGTCTCTCTTTCCTATGTTCTTGATAATACAATCATACAATGAATACCAAGCTGCCCAAAATTGTTCATAATTCCCATATGAGACACATTTTAATAACAGCCTACTTACCAATGGTTCATATTTGTCATGTGTTGAAATATATCTACTGAAAAAAGAAATGACTTCACTTACTTCTGGAACATGACAATTAATTATAATGTCTGCGACAAGATCAGCATCTTCAAATCTATCCTGAGAATAATGCTCATACCCATGTCTCATATTAGGAATCCACTCGGAAGACAATGCTTCCATCGATTTCACAAAAAGATTACGATGAGAAGAACTGTTAGCCAACAAACAGGCTATAGCTCTGGCAAGGTCTAAAGAAAAGACTTGATTTTTATTTGTCTCTACAAGTTCATGAATGCACTCTTCCATAAAATCTGTATGATCTTGCCACACCTTTCGTCGTATAAGCATATACCTCATTAGATCACAAGGTCTTGTATTTCCATATTTAAAAGTACTTCGGACATAATCCAAGCAAATCTTTTTTACGATAGCCATTTCATTAGGATTACAGAAAGCAAGAAGTATAGGTATTGCATTAAGACAAATATCCAATCCAGATAGACTATTAGATAAAATAAAAGGCATATCTTGCAAAGATTCTAACACTCTTTCTTTGCATTCCTTAATTTCTCCATCAGTCATCTCGGATGAAAAATTCATAAGTAAAACAGAACTACCCATATAAGGAAGGAATTCATCTCCCATGAGTTTATACAAAGTTCCATCTTTCGATTTCAGAAGATTTTCAATATGTCGGATTTCATCCAACACAAGATGAACGTCATTATCAAACGGAGACTTACTGACCTCATTCTTGTTTCCTTCGTATTGCTTGTTTATCCATTCCCTAAGTCTTACTCCCCTAGCCATCTGTATATTAGACTTTTCCAATTCCTGATGAGCATTTTTTTGAGCATCTGTTAAATTTGGAGTTAACCGCAGAGCTTTTATTCCATTTTTTAAAGTCACTTCTTCTTTTATCATAGAGCGATAGTCTATTCTAGCTATCATATAATCTTCATAATCTTTCTCTTCTTGAGGAATTTCAGCCACTTGTTTCTTTAAATGTTCTACACAGCCATATAAAAGTTGTAACCTTGCTTTGTCTTGTGGCTTTGTTGAATCAGAATAAGAGATTTGAAGACTTTGTAGAACATTTTCCAAATGATTTCGTCTATGCGTCAATTCATTAGATTCCTTGCGTTCTTTGCCCAATTGTTCTTTTCCTACATAGGCAAAACTTAATGTATGCGCTGTCAATTCATGAGTAAAACGTGTCAAGTCCAGTCCTAAGAAACGATAATTTTGAAAGAAGCATAACAGAATATTAAAGAAACCTTCAAAGTGCGCTGTAACTACACTTGCTACTATAGCCCACATTGAAGCAGAACGAGATTTATTTAAAATCTGTTCAAGAAGGTTCTCCACATAGTCATGCAAGTTTTGTTTATTACACAATTCCAGCAGAAACTTTTCAAGAGCCATATGAATACATTCCAAAACATTAGGCATCGAAAGCCCTGATGTTCCTCGATACATATTCCATAAGACTTGAGAAGCAACAATGGTGTTCTGCTTACCATTAGGCGAAGTAACCTCAATATTTTCTAACTCATCATATGACTGTGCTCTTACGCTATATATTTCAACACATTGATTGACAAAGTCAATGATAAAGTCAAAAGTATGATGTAACTTTGGACTTATGTCAAATTCTGTTTTCAACAATGTGTAGATAGGCGTTTGATATGCACTACTAGGGAAATAACCTCCTATTCCTTCCAACTCTTCATTCAGTCCAAAATAATATTCACTTTCTTTGTAGGAACTTCTCCATGAGTTATGATCTTTATCATCCAAACGTTCTTCCCAATATAACTGTAAAAGATCAGGAACTACACCATGATATAAAATTGCAATCGGCAGTAAAAGTGAAGTATTTGCCTTCTTTACTATAAACTCAGAAAGATGATGATATGGATCTTTATAATCTATCCATTTGTTCTTTATAATGTCATTGAATATGCTTTGCAATTCTTCTTTTAGATAAGGAGAATACAAACAAACTAAAGAACACCATTGGTCTGAATTCTCGATATAAAGATGAGTACCATTTTCTTGGGCTCGAATCTCTTCTTTAAAGATTCTCAAAGCCAACAAGCCTGCATGATGAGCAGCATCCTCTGCAACTGGTTGTTTTCCAAAAAATCCCGATAAGATATTATAAACGACAAACGCATTTTTAAGAAAATAGTCATCTTGATTCTTAAATATGTATTCAATGGTGGCTTCCCATCCACCACCAAAAGCAACAAACTGTGGATATTGCCTTCCATTAAAGGAAAAATATCGATTTATTTTTTGACAGGATATATAGAGTTCTTTTGCGAACTCATTAAACCAATGATAATTATTACTCTTTAAAGAATAATCATATTTGCTTAAGAAATGAGAAGAGTAATTTTGACTTTTTCCAATAGCATAGAATATCGAAGATGTCCAAAAATCATCAATTTCATTATCGAAAATTCTTTTGCATAATGTATCGGCCACAGATGCGTTCTTATCTAATTGTTCTTGAAACCAACAGACAAAAGCATTCTGAAAATCGGAAGTCTTCGGTATAACCTCCAAATTTTCTATAGACGCAGACATTTTTTGATCAACATAATATTCTAAAGCCCAATCTGAATAAATATCATGCTTGATTGCATACCCCTTATGCATCACTTCTGCTAAAACATCTTGTTCAACAAGTGAATATGCCGCATCTTGATTATTAATCTCTGAATAACTTACATAATACAAAGAACTTTCTTGTAACTTACTAGCTATTGAAATCAAGCACTCTGCTCTGTTGACCTGTGCACCTCCTTTAGTTGTCCCTCTGACTTTTTGACTCCAGACTTTTTCTTTAAAAGTAGATAACTGAAGTCGAGCATTTTGCCCAATTTCTACATATCTAGCTAAATAAAAGGGAGTCCTTAATTGATTGAGAAGCTTTTTATCTTCAGGCAAAGTAATATTCTGTTTACTAGCAAAGGATTCCAGTTCCTCTGTGGAAAGCGATTTTACCTCCAATGTATCTAAACCTAAATGGTGGTCATTTTCCATTACTTCAAGAAAGTTCTTTAAACTATTCGACTTACATGTAAACAAGAAAATCCACCCTTCTCTTTTTAATTTATCTATAAACAATGTCAAAGACGAAATGTTCTTAATCTCAAGAAGTTTCTCAGCAGAGTCAATATATATAAGCTTGGTCTGTATATCCTGATAATAATCACAGAATTCTTTCAACGTATAATTCTCCACCAAAGAGAATATATCATTTACAGTATTTGTATCAAGCTGACGAGCATCTAATGCAAAGACGACAAGCTTGTCATTCTCTTTTTCTGCATTATAAAAATGCTTGATTATAGCACTCTTACCAACTCCACTTTCACCAGTTAGGACAAGATTCTGTTTTTTTTCAACAGAAGTCTTTATTTTTTCTATATAGTCATAACGTTCTATAGAAATGTTCTTATCGCCATACTTTATATTATCATTTATAAGAGATAATTTAGCTTCATTACATTCCTCTAAGTCATGATTTAAATTTTGAAGATGAGATTTTTGATTGAAATATATATCATAAGCTACTGGAGTTTCTTTAACAACATCAAGAATATTATCACCAAACATCCATTCTAACCTGAGACCTAAATCTTTTGCAACCTTTTGAATATTATCTTGCTTTTGGCTTGTAACATTACCAATTGTTTTAGGAATACCAAATTCCTTGTTAGTATAGATTACCAACAAAGTTTGTTCAGGACACCACTTTTTTGCCAGTTGTATAGAATGGATAATATTGGTTGCATCTATCTCATTCTCAAAATATTTAGCCTGGAAACCGATGACTTCATCACCTCGTTTGATGACAGCGGTTTCGTTTCCAGGATGGTTTTTGAAATATGGTAAAGCATAGCTCACATCATATTTCTTCCGAAACAAATATCTTGCTAAATCCTCGAATGCCCCAGTTAGGTTATTCGAGTTTTTTCCAATAAAATCATTCCAACTTGTATTATACATAGCATTCCGACTTTAATATTACTATATTGATTTTTTTTTCAAATACAGATACCACTAAATTATTGTATAAAGGATATTCGAATATTTATCATTCAACCTACCTTACGCTTTATAGATGGTTCACATAAATTTTCTAGGAGTATTAAGTTGTTTTCTCGTCAACATCAATATTCTACCTTGTTCTTGACAATCGAGTGACATATTCAAGACAAAGCCATTATCTCTACGAAAATTTCGGAACTTCAATTCTTCTACCTTGGTATAGACCTGAAACATAGACTTTGAGAATATTTCAAGCAAATACGCCTTAAAGAAACTCCTTATATCTATATCAGAATATCTTGCTATTGCCCTTTCTAAATTTCCGCTATCAGGCTGAAGATTTCTATTGACCTGAAAGACTATATCTATAGCTCGCCTATCAGGAAAAACCTTATATGCCAAAGATAGGTTGGTTATATTGGTTTGAAATGATACCATTTCGTCTAGATACCGACCATAAATGAATGTCTTCTCTAACTCTTTTCGAAAATCATAGAGCATTATATCAAGATGATTGGAAAAATCATTATTCAAATGACTAAAGAAAGGATAAAGGTCGAACAACTTTGATGCAGGAAGATGTTTCAACAGATTAAAAGCCAAAATTTGCTCTTGCATATTCTTGCCATTATACGTCAAGGCATTATATCGCAATAAAAACAATTCACTCTCTGTAAATTGCGATCGAAGCATCTTTGCATAATTATAGCGCACAATATTGTCTATTTCTGCCAGGTGTAATACACAAAACATTCTATATATCACCCTAAAATAAACAGCCAGTTTATCACGTAAACTTGCATAAACAACTTCAAACGCCTTGATGGCTTGTTTATCACTAAAATTAGAGATGTCTGCATTAGGGGCATAGCTCAAAATATAATTAGCAACCGTTTCCAAGCCTTCCTTTCCATACTTATCATGAAATGATATAGTCTCTACAATACTATTGTATAGTGATAATAATGAATTTATTTGAGTGTCCATTGTTCTCACGTTCTCTGTCTTCTGAACATAAGCATAAGATTTTTCCGATTGAGAATTGGCATTGTTTTGTAATCTAATCGTCTTGATAAGCAAATGTACGTTCAGAAATGCAAATACCGTTCCAACAACTCCACCTATAAAATCACCAAATGTACCAAACTTTTCGAATTTAATGGGATAATTAAAATCAAAAAGAGATTTGTCTGCCCATAAAAAAATAATAATGGCGAATATAAATAGACCAACTGCAAAAGATAGTAGCCCTTCATACAAACCCCACCTATGCTTATCATACCAGGGCACTTTACGAATCACTACTCCCTGCGCGTCTCTAGTATCTGCCATGACTGACTCTCCTTAACATTTTCATTACCCCTTGATGTGATTTTTGTACTAAAAAAAGGATAATCATCTGATTTTTCCAAATTATTTTCCCACTGAAGCGGCTGAAGATTTCTTATGTTATCCGTTCCACCTTGTGCTTGTGGCTTCTTATGATCAATTTGCCAACCAAAAGAATCCTTCATTCCATAATGGTCATATCGAATCCATGCACCAGCAAAATCCTTTCGCCAAATTCTTGCGTCGTAACCATAAACTTCTTCTGCCTTTTTCCAAACAGCTAAAAGAAGTTCATCAGAATATATATTCATAATTTTAAAAATTTAATCAAACCATTTTATGTAATTAGCTTGGGACATTCCCAAATCAGAGTATGCAATAGATTCGAGAACATGAGTCTAGTATAAACCGGAGATGATTCTGGGGGATACTGCTCATCTCGTCCTCTTTCTTCTGTATGGTATAGATACTTGAACTAGTTACGCTCATATAATAAAACACATTATATTCCCCAATCGATCGAGTTAAATTCCTGAAGCATTTTCTCTCCACACTCGGGCTCAACAGATTTTATAAACATGATTCTTCCCAAAAGCCAATATTTATACATACCCTGATTAGGGTGCCTATAAGCTGTATGATTAACTACACCAAACTTTTTGCAACAATATAGTTCCTTCCAAACATCCTTGCGATATTTCTTCGGAACATGCACTCCATCAGTAATAGTCAATCCGGTAACCATCTGCCTATCACATGAGAAACTTATTTTCGTTTTCTTCTTGTTTGGACGAAAATGATGAGCATAAACTATTTGATAGATATCACGCATACTTGGCATAATACTATCTGAATTTCCAGAAAGGGTTATATCATCAGCATATCTGCTATAAAAACATTTACACTTACTGGCAAGTTCTACGAAAGCATCATCCAATGACCGCACAATCAAATTGGAAAGCATCGGACTTGTCGGTGCACCTTGAGGAAGCCTAAATTTGTATGTGCAGATTTTTGCTAGAACATCTGCCACCTCTTTCTCATAGCCCAATTTAGAAAAATACTCCCATACCGAATCATATTTTATCGAATCAAAGAAATTCTGTATATCAACATTTATCAGCCATTTACTTCTGGCATGCCTTCTAGCATTGGTGATAATATTTCTAATGCCATCTTTTTCCTTAGGCATAAAACCTTCAGCACAAGGAGAAACGGAAGATAAGTCTTTAAGAAGTATGTTCTCATAAACCCACCTCTGCACCCTCTTCAAGTCTGAATAAGGAGCACTTATCATTCTAACGCCACCAGCTTTCTTCCTTATACTATAGTTCTTATAACAACCTAGATTCAATAAAAACATTTCCATTCTCCCCTTCTTGATATCAGGAAAGAATGAGAAAAAGTGCAACTTGTCAAAAATAACAGGAACATTATGGCTTTGCAAGATACCTGCATAGGCCAAACATTCTGATATATATTGCTGTGAATGCCCTTCAATCACAGCCTGTTCCGAAAAAAGAGACTCCCAAGTTTGTTCCATAAAATTATTACGTTAGTTGCTCACGCAAGTGAGCATATCGAACTTCGATGTTCGATATACTTAGTATAATGATATTTTAAATCAAGCATGCCCAAGAGACATACGAATATGCTAATCCCATATTCAGCTAATAATTTTACTTCACGCCCCTGAAAGTCTCCGGTATGTAAATATTATCTTTTTCATCCCAAATCCGAAATTCTTGCATTCCTTCATCTCTCAATAGCTTATATCTTTTTATTGCATCTTTATATTCATTCAACGCCAGTGAAGTTGGCTTGTGCTTACTATCCCAGATTTTCTTATCAATCCCTTCTTGCCATAGACAATCCATTTCCACTAATGAAATACCCATGGTATTGTATATGAAAGCTTCGCTTTTTCGCCTGATCAAACATATCAAGATAAAGACAAGATTGAAATTACTCGTTGTAAACAACAAGCTGAAATCTACGTATTCACTTCCACCAACAAAGATTTTCTTCAGAAACGACAACCATCTGTAAACAGAAGTCCTATCAGTATAAGCCCGTTTTATTTTCAGGAGATTATTTCGAGGCACCAAAGGAATCCAATTTCTACCTTGATATTGGTTATTAGACCATAATACTGGAACCGTATTGTTAGGCGACGAATGCTGCATCAACACCAGACTTTGAGTGTTTTCAAAACCTAGAGGGAAATCTTTAAATAATTGTTTTCCGTATTTATAGCACATTTCGCGAACTGCTTTAGTCTTGAAATAACTCCCAAAGACCTTTTTGTGAGGATCAAATCCTTTACAATGCAAGTCTCCTAAGATAATAGCCCCAGATATATCTTGAGAAATCTTAGAATAGCCATTATCCATCACAATTGCAGCAATAACATAAAGCCTCCCAGAACTTGCATCACTCAACACCTCTGGACGCACTATTTTTTCTTCAAGAGATAATGCTGTTACTACTGACCCACCACTACCTATGAAATCATCCACATAAACAACAATATCTTTCTGGGTCTCCCATTTCTGAGAGTTCCTATAAGAAATAAAGTCCTCAATGCTTGAATAAAATGCCATTTCCCGCAATTCATTTCGTTTCATCAATCCATGAATCCAGTAAGAAATGGCAGCTCCACTTTTCCCCGGCTTACCAAGAGGAACTATATGTTTTGTCTTATCTTTAGGCAACTTAGAGAGTTGCTCATAAAGCCGCCCCTTTACATCATCATCACGCAAAAAAATCACATGCTCCAACAATTGGACAGCCAATTCGACATCTTCATCCTCAAAGTTGAATAGCCACCTAATAACATCATATGGTGTTATCTGATTATAAAAACGGACGGAAACAATATCCTCTATCCTTTTTTCAATTTCTTTGGAAAGTGTTTGCATAAGCCCCCTCAGTTATAAGATACGCAGTTTGACAACATTATTTCAACATGAGAACACTGTTGTTCACTGTGTGAAGTCAGTGCTATTCATGAATAAATACACTTGAGCCTAAAAATTACTTGTCAAGGATGATTCCAGGAACATACAAAGTTTCATCCCTATAATTTGTTATTTCTCGTGTTCCTTCACCGAAAGAATAACCTATTCCAACTATCGGCTTCTGCTGTATAATATATGGTTGGTGATATTTCTTACTTTTGATTTGATCCAAAGCTACCTTTGACAAATCTTTGTCGTTCGGTGAATACTTGAACTCCATGATATAAATAGTCTTTGGACAGTTTATAACCATATCGATTCTACCATCGGAAGTAGCCACTTCTGATAAAGGACGCATACCTATCAACGTTAATGCAACATGGAAGAAAGAATGGAAATATCCCTCATTGAATTTCTCTTTATGTATGAGATAGGGTATGCTCTTTATGATACTATTAAGCAGACTGATGAACTCTTTGACATCGCCATTATACAAGCTTTTCTTAACTTGTTGATATGGTATTGGAACATTGTCATCAACTAATATAATGTCCAGACATCGATTTGACATCTCAATAATCTCATTAACCATATTAGCAATATCAGCAACGATAATGTCTGTTTGCTCCTTATTGAAGTTTATCTCAATAAGATAATAGTTGTCTCGGAGATATTGAGTGAAATTCTGAAGAAACCGAGCAAATTGATTGATAGAAGAAAACTTTGAAGGAATCAGGTGCTGACCTTTATCCATACCCAAATGATCTTCAATAATCCCCATAATGGAATTTAGGTAATCTAATAGTTTTTCACCTTGTTTCAATCTATAGATACCAGATCTTCTATCTCGATGAATGGATGTATAGACAAAAGACCAATGTTGCCATCGTGCATCAAGCCATTCGCTTACATATTCAGATAGTTCATTTTCTAATCTCTTTATTTGCATTCCGTCTATTTCTTATAGTAAAACCGGGCTACTACCCTCAATCCCCTAAAATAAGCTCATTATAGGGTCGAGAAGCAGTTTCCCGAAATTCAATTCATCACTCATTTCAGCCCTTTCCGACACCAGTCAAAGAGTTTCTAGGCATTGCAGCTAATCCTATTGCGTCAGAATATAACAATGATTCATTCTGTTTCAGCCATATTTCAAATGCTTGTATCATATTGAATATTATTATAAAAAACTTCTACTTGAATGCTGCGATTGTAACAATAATCTCTCGCAAAAAAGTACTTATTTCTTTCAAATCATCAGATTGTACAGGAGTTCCTTTGTAACTTTTTTCTTGTATTTCGTGCAATTTCTCTATTGCGTTAGACATACACCGTATTCTTTTTCTATTCGTGTTCATAAAAGGTAATAGAGATCTAAGCCCTTCGGCTATAGCATCAATACTTTGTATCAACTGCCTGCTAAATGTTATGTCATCTTCAAGATGCTCTAAATAAGAGTTTGCTTCTGTTGTCAGAGAAAATAAAAGACTTTCTGTTATAGCATCTCTATTTACTGAACCTTGAAAACGTGACATTTTTGTAACAGACATTATGTGTAAGTATAATTGCAGAATATTAAAATATTGAAGATCTTTATTCAACTTATTTGTAGCTTCCTTAATCTTATTATCAACACGTTTAGGTTCAGATTCTATTAATTTTTTGACATTCTCTTTTAAAGTCTCTATATCGCTTATTTTTTCATCAATTTCTATACTGTTCTTTTCTAGTGTTGATGACATTTGTATTAGAAATTCAGTATCATGCTTCCAATTATAGCACGCCAACACGATTGGAGTAAAACCACAAAGCAAGCCTAATATCACCAACCACAAACTTATTGCTCCATTAAATTTGTTTATGATATTGTTTGTTTCTTGCCTAATGTCCCCTTGACTAACTTCAAGATCATGCTCAACCTTTGTCAACATCCTTTGATAGTAATCTACGGCAGCATATAAAGAATCATTTTTCAAAATCATCATTTTCATGGTGTTTGTTACTGAAACGGAGTCAAAGTGCATACGTTCTACCAATGAAATATCAATCTTTGCCTGAGGTATTTTCTGCTGCGCTAGTATAAGACTATCAGACCGAGTAGTTTCTTTGCTGACATCAATCTCTGTGTTAGAGCACTTGATTAAAATGGTAGCAACAAGAATAAACAGTAAGCAACTTGCTACTCCCAAAGCAATACCATGTCCCACCCTATGATATTTTATTAAACCTTCTATATGTTTCTTAAAATCTTTCATGTCAATTATATCTTTCTATTAGCCTATACCCTTTTAAAGAATCATCATAATCATCAGGCAAAAGTTCTTTAGTATCTAAAAGCCTTCCCATGATATAAGATACATTTGGTGCATCTTTTGTCAAAAAGACTTCTTTTAAGCCATTTAAAACGACTTCATCATGTGTAAACATAATGATTTGTAGATCATCTACGCTCTTCTCTACAACATTTTCAAATGATTTATATATAAGGGAAAAAAACAAGTCAATATTGACTGTATTATCAAAGTCACTAGCTGTAAATACATCGTCGATAATTATAGGTGCTATCATATCGTATTTTTTCATCATCATAAATGCTAATGATATTTTTATTGATATGGCGAATAATTTATATCTGAAACTATTGTAAAACAGATGTGGGCTTGTTTTATAAGAGGTTGAAATCTCAGGGCATGTTATTTCCGCAAAGAATCCATTGTTTTTTTCTACAATGCTTATAACCTCCTTGTCACTATTGCTACTTATTTTTGTGAAATCGTTTAATAAAGGAACTACGAAATCATTGCACTTATGTAGATATTCTTCGCAATCCTGCTCGTATTGTTGTTTCAACGAATTCTTAAAATTACGAACAGTTTCCTGGATATTTGAATCTGTAATGAAAACTTTAAAGGTTTGATTTTTCTTCAGAATTTCTCGTTTTAATTCTGAGTCAGCACGGCGTATGATATTTTCCAAAGTACGCTTTGCTACTTTGTTCAAGGCATGAGTTTCCCCAACGTTTGCTTGTTGAAAAGGTGCCAATAACTCATTTAAATAGTTCTGCATTTCTTTGACAAGTATCTCAATATCCGTCATCCTTTCAAGATTACTAAAAGCACGCAAGAGTCTTGTTCAGCTTAACATGGTAAACTTCTCATAGTTCTGAATTTGTGACAAGTTGGTCTCAAAATAATCTAAAGTAATCAAGAAGTTGTTTTCTGAAAAAAATCTCCCCAGCTGAATTATAGTTTCTTTGTTAGCTAAAAATTTTCCTATCTTTCCACTTTTCTCCTCTGTTTTGATTGGGTGTTTTGCCAGAAACTCTTGAAGTAATCCTATTTTCCCTAAATATCTAGTATAATTAGAAAATCCTTGGCAAGATATTCTCAAAATATCATTCTGCAAGGTTTCTATATTGTATGTTTCATGTTCTATTGTTGGCAGTTCTAAGTCTTTGTCTATCTGAATTTTTAATTCTCCTTCCAACTCATCTATCAAGGATTTTACCTCATGTAAACCGATATTGTTTATATATGTCTTTTTCAAGTCATGTTGCATGCATATTTCTCTCAAATCCTTCTCACTACAGAAAAAAGAAGACATATCAACAATGCTACTATTTTTCAGACGCGCACTATTTGTGGCAATTTTTACATACCCACCATTTTTCTTTTGTGTATTTAGTTCTGCTCGAACATCAATTTCAGTCATAGACATATTTCCATATGGCAGATAATTTTCCACATTAGTTATACCTCTAACAGCCATTGCACTGATGGGGGATATATTGAAAATATATTCAAGAGCAGTAAAGATACTAGTCTTTCCTGTACCATTTTTTCCAACAACAAAGACAGAGGAGCAATTGCCTTGTTTTCCAGACGTCATATCTAATAGATAGGGATGTGTATGTTCTGATTTATATTTGCGAAAGTTTTTTATTGTCAGATTTCTAATTCTATTATCCTTATATATTTTGTAACTTCCCAACTTACTGCTCCAATCAATAGGTTTAGTGGAAGAATTGCCCATTTGTAATTTCTCATAAAAATGAGTCGCATTAAAATGACCTTCTTTTAATACTAAATGACAAAACACTAGAACTTCCTTTGAATTATGGTATTCTTCGGATAATCTCTTTAAATATTTATCTATCAAATAACTCATATATAATTTCAGAATTTAATAGTTTGTCCAAAAGCATTATCGCTTTCACTTTTTTAGTTCCTTTACATTCATCTATCATCGTCTTTATTGGTGACAATAGGGGATAACCTTCAATATCTTCTTTTGCTTTAGACAAATCATTTGTAACTATGATATCTGAAAGCATATTAAGAAAGACAATACTGTTAGAAGCTAATAGTTTACTATCGTGGTCTTGCACTTCAGCTTTTAGTGCATCTTCTTCTTTCGGTATTTCTTGGAGGTTTTTCTGAAGACTAATTTGGTTATATTGATTTCTTAGATAACATGTATATAAGCTATCCATCATATGGCTTATACTATCGGATAACACCAACTTTTCTTCTATCATAAAATTAATAAGTTTCTTTACTTTATCTGACAATTTTATGCTGTTCTGTTTTTGTTTGCTCTTTGGTGCATCCACATGCTCTTTGAAATATAGATTTAAAAATAAATAGGCAGGAAAACTATCTTCAAATTTATTGTTCCAATTTACTAGCGAAATTAGACTTTGATTTATTTGATTGGTTATGGTGTTTGGTAATACAAGACCTTCTTTCAGTTCTTGATCCAACAAATCCTTGTTCGTTGAAATATAGTCATCTGTAATTTTTATAAGGAAAAGTTTTTCCATACGCTCCGTAATGGAAACATCCTCATTATCTATTGTTGTACAAAGTTGAAAAGAGGAATCCTTATATTTGATAAAAATGTTTTCTTCGCAATAGTTGCCTAATTGGTATTTATCAAACACCCAAGATATTAAATTTTCAAATAATCTTTTATCCAATTTGTTGTAACCTATATGAATGGCTAGTTTATTGAGATAGTAGAGGTAAAATCTGCACCAATTTCCAATGAAATCATGTTCATTTTCTCCAGAGCGCATAGCTCTTACCCATATTTTACCATTATTTTCCGTATTTACAGTAATATATTGTGGTACTATCGTGGCTCTGTCGATGTATTTGTCAACCCATGCATGAATTTTTAGAAAATCTTGTTGGCGAGGTGCTTTACTATATAAAGTTAGCACATTCTTAATAGAAGAAAATGTATGACCGTATTTCAATCTCTCATTGTCCAAGACGATGAAATCCCTGTTCATTTTATCTATCATCACACATTGAAGATAAATTAAACTGGTAAGTTCTTCCTCTAAATTGCCTTGGCATTGAGCGATATATTTTTTCTGCATAGCATAATAATAATCTTCATATTCAAATTTGGAAGGCAAAAGTTCTTGCTCTCTTAGTTTATGGACTGTAGAAACGAAATTGGTACCTTTCTTTTCAACAATATCTTCAGATAGCATGTTATTTATAATAGAATATGCTTCTGCTGCGTTTTTTGTTCCAATGACTTGTTCTAATGTATTACGTTTCACAGAAAAAGAGAATTCTGTCATTCCAAATATTTTATTTAAAGCATCATCTAGAATATTTCTCTTTTCCAAAAAGGCGAGAATCGAGCATATATAATTATACCAGATACATAGTACTCTATAATATGCATTATCTTTTCCTCTGTCATCATATAGGGTGGAAATATCATTTTTTACAAGATTCCATATTTTCAGGCATTCGGGATTTCTCCACTCAATTGTACCATCTAAATCTTCTTGCGAAATATCATAAGCTGTTATAGAGGATATAGTTAAACGATTACCTCGTATATAGAAACGTATTTTTCTTAATTCACTAGTTGATCCTATATTCCAACCAAACTCAAAACAGCCTCGTCCATCTTGATCTATCTCAATTGCCGTTATTTTATATGTTTTCTTCGTCCTGTTATACAATTCGGCATAGAAATTACTGATATCTTGTGGTGAGTTATATGGCAGTTCTATTTCCAATGCAGGAAACTCTATCTCAAAGGGTGCATATTCTTCACAAAAACATTCAGCTAATGATTTTACAAAATAATGACCATATACTCTTGGTTGGATACTTGCCTTTAAATTGTTTTCAAAGGATAAGGATGCTTCTGAGGCTTTAACACAGCATATTGGAATAATGTTGATATTATCATTATACGATTTTATAAGATTATAATAATAACTAAATGTGGAACCAAAATAGATAGCATCATCCATCAATATAATGGTCTTTATGCCAGACCATTTTATAAACGGAAGCGCAATCTCTGTAAATATGTACAACTTATCCCAAATAGACGACAACTGTGGTTTTACCATATCCAGCAATCTTGGTGTCTTACGTGAAATCGCACATAAGAACACTTTGCCATTTGTCATTTCTTCTGGTTTGATATTGTTTACAATATTAATTAAGTTTGTACAAAATGCACCTATCACGTTGTCAAACGATTCATGTCCTTTGATTTTTTTTCTCTTTGGATATTCCATAATCTCATATATCTTATAAAATGGGCTGAACCTCCACCCCTAAAACAAACTCATTATAGGGTAAGGGGAGCAGTTTCCCAAAATTCATCACTCATTTCAAACTCTCTTGATACCAATCGAAGAGTTTCTAGGCATTGCAGCATACCCTCCAATCACCCCATAACATACCAACGGTATGAGAAAGGCAATCGCCATACAGCCAGTAGTATCCGCAATATACCCCATGATTACAGGAGCAACCGCACCACCCACTATCGTCATGATAAGCAATGAAGAGGCAAGTTTGGTCTTTGTACCCGCATCCCTCAATGCTAATGAGAAGATTGTCGGAAACATGATGCTCTCTCCTAGATACAGGGCGAAGAACGCAATGAGAGATAAGATGCCGCTACATACCACCACAATCAATGTGGCAACAAAGGTGAGGATGGCACAGACCAGTAGCACCAGCCTTGGCTGGATATAATTCATGATGACACCACCAGCCAGCCTGCCGATAAAGAACAGACCCATTCCGCCAAAAGCGAGATACAGACTGGCAGTCTGCTTCTCTATATGAATGCTCTCCTCAGCATAGTTGATGAAGAAACTGTTCACACCCGTCTGGGCAGCCACATAGAGAAACAAGGTCAGCATACCGAAACCGAATGCCATCACTCGCATCGGTTTCTCCTCCACCTTCTCGTTCGTATCCGCCTCATGCGCTCTCCTTGGGTCAGGCAACTTGATTCTTGACAGGACCAGCGCCACAGCAAGCACGAAGATACCCACCAGAGCATAAGGAATGGCGATGTTGACACCCGAGAACAGAAGCTGTCCGCCAACCAGCGGTCCTACAATCCATCCGATACCATTGAGCGACTGCGACAGGTTGATTCTGCTCTCCGCCTTGTCAGGATGTCCCAGTACCGTAGTATAAGGATTCGCACTCGTTTCCAGACAGGTCAGTCCGCATCCTATCACAAACAGCGACAGAACGAAGAAGTAGAAACTGTTGATCCTGCTTCCCGGTATGAACATCAGAGCACCGATACCGAAGAGAACCAGTCCTGTTATCACTCCCCTCCTGTAGCCCCACTTCCGGATAATCCAACCGGCAGGCAGCGCCATCAGAAAGTAGGCTCCATAGACAGCAGCTTGCGTCAGGGCCGACATCGCCTTGCTGATATGGAACGACTCCTGGAAATGCGGATTCAGCACCTCCAGAATGCCATGGGCAAAGCCCCACATAAAAAAGAGGCTGCTGATAATGAGGAAGGGCACCAGATAGTTATGCCCTTCGTATCTGAAGATGGATGGCTTCGTCATGATTCTCTGCAAATTTGAGACTGTTCTTTACTACCAGTGCCAGATAACCGCCGCCACCGGCTCCCGGCATCTTCCATGCCAGAACCTCCTCCATGTTGCTGTAGCGGTCAATCATCGGCTGTAAACTTGCCTCCGGTTCTATCACACCGTTGACCGACGGATTCACCATACCCGGGAACATCGCAATCTGGGCCTCGAAAGATGCCCTGTATGCTGCAGCAAAGGCTTCAAGATCGTGCGCCAGAATCGCCTTCCAGCAGGCATCAGCTGCATCAGCCAGCGCCTTCACCTTCTCAGGCGTGATATCCTTACCTTCCACCACACTGCATCCCGGTCTTCTCGGTTCCATCGGAATCATCACCAGATGGTCTTCCAGGAAACGGAGGGTCATCTCATCCTGCGTACTCTCTATCTTCTCCGGCCAGAAGTTATTGTCATAATAATGACGCACCAGACCGGGAACACAGATACCGATAGAATCCTGGGCACCCGAGATGATACCATCGTGACGCTCCGGATTGTTCTCAAAGCAGAATACCAGTCGGGCAAGCATCTCCGGATCCATTTTCGGCAACTTCACCGGCCAAATCTTCTGAATCATCTTACGGGTAGAGGTAGACAGACCGCAGCGGTCGCGCACCTCAAAGGTCGGTTCCAGAGAGATGGTAATCGCCCATCCCGGATGATACATGCTTACATAAGGCTGATCAATCCAAGTACCAGCCAGATCCAGACGGGTAGGAATCCCCACTTCCTGTGCCAAATTCTCAGATACGTTCAATAACGCCTTCTTCAAGCCAGAAGAAGACCGCGCCTTCAAACCAGCATGAGGCGTGCGCTGGAGTTCGACATATTCTATGCCCCTTTCCTTACAGATCCTACGTTTCTCTTCAGACCCACCTTCAGCGTTCACCACAAACACGTCCGGTTTCACCTTATCAAGAGTAGGTAGGAAATCGATGACTCCGCTTCCCTCATTGATATACGCATCCTTCACCGCCTTGATATTCTTGACCATGAATAGCCTTTCCTCCTGCGGAAACATAGGCTTGCGATGCTTATACTCCAGATAAGTAGCATCCGATCCGATACCCACATACAGGTCACCATACTGTGATGCCTGCTGGAAAAACTCCACATGACCAGAATGTAGCAGGTCATAGCAACCGCTCACAAAAACTTTTTTTGCCATAAACTTTATGAATAGTTAATAGTTTATAGTTAATTGCGAACTATAAACCATAAGCCATAATTTATCAAAGAATCTAAACATTTAAAAAGGTAAATCGTCCGCAGTCGTAACATGCTTTTCTTTGATAACTAACTCATCGTCAGAAGGAGGATAGCTAGACATTAGATCTCCCTCATTATCAAATAGAACCTTAAGAACAAACAAATCATAGCCACTTCTAGAATTAGCAAATTCATAAAAATTCTGTTTTACGGAATTTTGCAGATATTTATACCCCCAAGGTTCTAGCAATAACCCCAATTCAGACAAGCTATGAAAAATAATAGGAAACTTCCAGTTCATTGCTTTTCTTAATTCAGCAAAAACAGGATGATTGGCAAATAAGACTTCTGATATGTTTTTACTTTGACTTTCATTTGCACTTACTAGCAAATCTGTTAAATCTTTAGCCATACCTAAAGTTTCTCGCAAATCATTAAGCGTGTCTGTTTGTGCATACCTTGATTGCTCTTGTAGGTACTGATGAAGTAATCCCGCCCATTGTTCTCTCAAAAAAGTTATAATTTCATTTGATGAGTAAAAGGGATGGATGATATTATTGCGCTTCAAACTTCGTATTTCCTCGATAAACTCAAAAATACGTTTGTCATCAACATGTGAGTACTCAATATCTTTATCCTTATTCTTCAGATAAGTTTGGTATTCAGCATCAACATCCCGATCTATAAAAACATAGACTTGCTTATTGTGCTCTATCGCTGTTTTTATTTCTTCATTAGTGATGGAGTATTTTTGATTGACATCAGAGGCTGTACCAAATCTTCCCCCAATGATAGCAACAACAATATCAACCATTGATACCTCTTTATAACAATAATCCTCTAACTTGAAGTTTGTCCCATAGGGGATTCCACCTTCTTCATTTCTTACGACATCGTAGCCTAACCCAAGGATAAAATTATCTAAATCAGCACGGATTTGCTTTAAGTCATAAAAAGTTGAACTTATAAAAACTCTTGGTTTTGCCATAGCTTAACTTCTTAATAATTAACTGCGTTCCCTTTTTTCAACAAATAAACAATTGTGGAATTTTCTACACCTCCATTACCAAGAGTTTTTGTGTCACCAATATCAAATCCGAGTTTATCTAATCGTTTTTCGACCTCAGCGGCAACATCAACATTTTCACAATTCCATGCAAAGACTCTATCATCAACTATCTCAAAGTCATTACATCGGTGCTCTTCCATTCTCTTGTCAAGGTTGTTAGTAATTCCGCAATAGTAATCATGCTTCGTTTCACCTTTGTTAAAACATGATAAGTACTGGTCATTAACTAATTTAACAATTTCATCAATAGAAAATGAAGTCGCATCTATTACCTTATAATTATGTTCCATAATATAAACATTATCCTTAAAAATAAATATAATCAAAAAGTAAATGGTGAATCAAATCAATTTAGTAAAGGATGTTTCGTATCCTTCTCGGAAAGATTAGCGTGTTCCGTAGGAATACACCAATCAATCCCAAGTGATTCATCCAAGATAGAGATACCCCCATCAGCCTCTGGGTGATAGAAGTTATCACTCTACCCTTCTCGCATCTCACCAGTTTGCTCTGGGTAAACGGAGGGCTCTGGAAAGGCAAACCACGCATCACACCATAAGAACTCATGCTCTCGTTGTCCTGGCAGAACTCTACCTTTTAGCCTACAAATGGCTCTACTTTCTCTTTAAACTCACGCTCGCTGAAGCTCTCGAAAAAATAGCCACGAGTATCTCTAAACAGGCGAGGCTCAATGATGAGTATGCCTTCAATATCTGTCTTTATTACGTTCATTATATCAATTACTGAACTTGCCAATCAATTATAATTAGTTTGCATATAGAAAAAACGGGCTACTAGGCTCCATCCCCAAAAAGTAGCTTAATTACAAAGGAGAATGAATCGTTCGCCCGTATATCTTTTAAAATCTATATAAAGCAAGCTTTCTCCAAATAAAGTGATAAATTCTAGCCAAAGGCTCGCAAATCACCTCTCCAGGATAACTTGTCAAGAATCTGAGATTCCTTTTGAAACGATGCTGCGCTTTCTGCAGCTGATAAGAGAGCTTTCCTTTCTTTACAGCTAAAGTCTTCATCCTTTCATCATAATGTCCGAAGTTTCCTGCAGCCATCATCTCTTCCATGAGGAACACTCCATGTTTTTCCGAAACAGGACACAATAGTTCTTCATCATCAAGACCGAATATTTCTTGAAGTACAAACATCAAAGCTGATGCAAAGCGTTTCATACCACAATCACTGATATGTTTCATCAGTACATCAACATTCATCATCTCGGATTGACCTTGCCGTTCATTCTGATATGCTTTCAGAAGAACATAAAAGTCAAGAATCTGTCGCATACCAACACCTTCATCCAACAGATGCCTGTAAATGTGGTTCATCTGGAAGATTAAGTCATAGTCAACTCGCAGTTTCTTAATCGTTCCACATTCGTCAATTTCCTTATTTTCAAAAACTGCAGACTTGAATAACTTCTGAAAGCATAGATTACTCCAAGGAGCATTCAAGAACGAAGGACGAAAATGAATCTCAACAGGAACTCCATTCACAGGCTTCACCTCCGCATGTAAATGGCATAATGATAATAAGATTTTCTTGCTTTGACAATAATCTATGATAGACTTTACAGGATGCCTAGTCTTTTCCTTTGGCCAAATCCAGGCATCTACATCACCACAGATTCTTAACTGTCCTAGGGAATGTTCCGAGTTCAAGCCATCATAATACACATGATTGGCTTGCCCCTTCAATATACAAGTTTCAAAGCCATCTTTGTTAAGCGCCTCGGTTAATCGAAGACAAACATCAGTAGTCTGTCGGTTCCGCCGCTTGATACTTTCTACCATCATCGCCCATTGCAAGACCACATTTCTAGGAGGCCATTGCTCTTGCGGCAAACGCTCAATACCTTCAAACATAATCCCAACAAGCGCCTGTTTCTTGGCTAATCCAAAGATCTCATTCCATTCCTTTTCGGAAAGCGTATGGGATAATTGAACCGTTTTTCCTATGGCAGATTGAAGAATGGTATAAAAATCCTGCAATATCATTTCTTCAACCCTTGATATACTCCTCCTACTTCATCAGCAATCTGGTCCCAATCATACTTGCTCATGTCGTAATCCACATGCTGCAATGGGGCCTCGATAATCTTTCTGAGCTTTTCCGAAAGTTCATCCACGTTGCCACAATGGAAGTAATCATCCTTTGGCAATCCAACCTCCAGATTCGCAGGAATATCGCTCACAACTACCTTTACACCATAGCTCATCGCCTCCAACAGGGCAATCGGCAAACCTTCGTGCGAAGAAGGAAGACAATAGCAGCAGCAATTCGTCAACAGCGAATGAAGCTTTCTGCCTTTGATAAAGCCAGTAAGCACCACACCATTCTCCCTTGCCATCTGCTTCAATCCCAAAGAATACTCATCCTCGAAGTCTGTATCGCCAGCTAACACTAACTTTATATCCGTGGGATCCGTGTGCGACTTTTTCCACTTTACAAACGCTTCCACCAGATGATGCAGGTTCTTCTCAGGCACAAATCTGCACATACCCAGGATATACTTGCCTTTCTCTATCCCCAGTTCCTTGAAATATTCAGGATAGTCGCAGATTTCAGGCTCAGAAACACCATTATATATAAGGTGTACATTCTTCGTCCTTCCATATTTACGGGCAATGAGGTTCTTGATGACGTTCGAAATCACAATAACATCATCGGCAAACATGCAACCCATACGCTCACCCATCTTCAGGATAGTCTTGGCAGCAAATCCCCACTTATCCCTGTCATAGTCAGGACCATGATGTGTAAACACCACCTTCATGCCCAGCAGTTTGGCGTATGGAACCAGCAGCGCAGGACCGATGGCATGGATATGCAAAACATCTGCGCCCAACTTCTTCGCCTCATTGATGGCACGGAAAGTATGGATGATGGCCTCGAAACTCTTCTTCTTAGGAGAAGGAATCGTTACTAGCTTCACTCCTTTCCATTCATGCAATTCATCCTTCACATAGTTCGAACGACGGATCAACGTTACATCATAACCACGCTCCACCATTCTAGGGAACAATTCCTCACAATGCGTCTCCACGCCACCCATGATATTCGGGATACCACGAGTACCTGTTACAACTATTTTCATAAAAACTAGAGATTTTCAAAATAAAAGTATTACCTTTGCAGATATGAATAAGATTTCAAACTATATCAAAGAAGCCATACAGTACTTCGGCATCATTTTGATGTCGATGCTCTCCGCACTGTGGCTTCTTATCATTCATAAGAGAATCAAGTGATTACTTGATTTCAATATTTCTATCAGTTTCCTTCTTGGTAGCCTCATAGCCCTGGCTAGCCACGTCAGCGTTCACGATGTCTTCACCACGCTTGCCCTTCAAAGCCTCCTTTGAATCGGCAGAAAGACCGTTGTTTACCACGGCATTCATATCGCAGGTAGAAAGCTTGTCAAGCTGTTCCTTGGTTACCTTACCATCACGATACTCGCAGCAGATAGGGTTCTCATACATAGAGTACTTCATACCGAGCAGGCTCTTCAGCTTGTGTTTAGCCACCCACAGGGCAGGAGTCTTGATATACTTGTGCATGGCAGGAGAAACAGAACCGATCATCCAGCAGTTTCTGTCGCAATGTCTTACCTTCTTGCGAACCTGCTCAGCCTCTGGAGAACTCCAAAGCTCATCCCAGGTCTGGCGGTTCAGGTTACCCATCACCTCCTTGTCCTTGGTACCATTACATGGCATCACATCACCGTATGGGTCGATGAAGAAGGTATCGAAACTCATATCGCAAGGCAAGAGACGCTTCTGACCATAGATATAGTTGATGAGTCCATGGTTGAAGTAAGCACGGAACCACTTCTTTGGAGAGTTAGACTTCAACAGCTCGTTCACCAGGTTCTCGAAGTTCTTAGCCACCATCGGACGGTCGTGGATAATATTTTTAGCCTCAACGAAATAGAAAGAGTTATGAAGCGATGCGGTAGCAAACTCCATACCCATCTTGTTGCTCAACTCATAGAGAGGCACGAGGTCAGGAGCATTCTTATCCTGAACGGTCATACCGAAGCCCACATCCTTCAATCCCATCTCGCAGAGCTTCTTCAGGGTAGTATAGCCACGGTTGAAACCATTGTTCAATCCACGGATCTCATTGTTGGTCTTCTCCAAGCCCTCGATAGAGATACGGATACCAATCTGTGGAAACTCCTTCGCCAAGTCGATGATACGGTCGGTGAAGAAGCCGTTGGTAGAGATCACGATACGGTCGCTCTTCTTATAAAGCTCACGTACGATATCTTTCAAGTCCGTACGGATAAAAGGCTCACCACCCGTGATGTTGGTAAAGTACATCTTAGGAAGTTTCTTGATCGTCTCTATAGAGATTTCCTCCTCAGGCTTAGAAGGAGCCTTGTAACGATTACACATTGAACAACGAGCATTGCAACGATAAGTTACAATGACAGTACCATTTAATTTCTTTTCTGACATAATAATATATTGTATATTTTTATTGATTACTGATAATTTTTATGCTGTGCGGATTCTACACCTTTGTCGAATCCTACAAATACGTCATTAAAACCAGATTCCTCTATGCTGAAAACTGGTATGTTTTCTATCTGTGTTTTTTCCGATAATGCGCCAGCTACATAATTTGTATAATGTTGTAAATCAGATAAAGCACAGACATCCAATCCGTAGTTCTCACAATCTTCATGAATGCTTGTTAAGAAAATCATCACGTGCTGGTGAAAATCATTTTCATTATAATTCCTAACGATTACATTTACGAAGAGTATCAGTAGCTCCTTGTAAACAGCAGGGTCTGCCAATCTGAAATTATCAAAAATATAACTGAGTATTTCACTGACATCACCACCGTTGTTTTTCAATACAAAGAAAGCATTGATGCCCTCCACCTGAACTTCTTGTTTTTTGCTGAACAAAGAGCTTTTAATGACACCAATGATGTCACCTCCGATGTTTTGTTGTTGATGCATAAGTGCTTTTACTTTCATCGGTAGGCATCTGTATCCTTTTGACCGAAGCCAATCTATCTGATTTTCTATTTTCTCCGCCTCATTGCCATTCCAAGCGTCAAATGCAGTATAAAGAAACAAACTTTGGTATGTCTTGACTATTTGTTGAGTGAAATGTCTCATTCCACCAAAAAAATCCTGTCTGTCATCTTTTTCAAAGCTTGATTTATTCTGTTCTATCATGTCACAACAATGAAGCAGAACGAACCTCTTTTGTTCATCAGACAAATACTTTCTTAGAACATTGATTTTTTCAATAACACTATGCCATTGGCTGAATGTTTCTGAAGTATTGGTGAACAGATAATTCGTTTCACAAAAAGTCTGAACTTCGTCATCCAATCTGTTTTGGAAAGTATCATGCTCTTCATCGCTCACATCCACATACGAATATGTATAAATTGCTTCCGAGATGGTATTCTGTCCATTTCTCATTTCCCTCACTGCTTTGGAAATCTTGCTTTTGTCCTCATCAGTCAGATCTGCCCGATTCCATAGAACTTCCAATGAAATCATTGACTGGAGAACATCCTCTTTCTTGTTGCTGCTCAATCCGTCAATAATCCTCTTTTTCATGCCATTGGTAATAACGAAGTTCAGCATGTATCGGTCAGGGAAAGTATATCCATCTCTACTGTAGTGTGTCGCTGCCTTTTTCTCTGTCAATAACAACACCCAAATGACTTTCAAATTATCATTATTCAAACAGTCATAAGCGCATTTCAGTATTTTGTTCACAAATATTGGTTGCCATTTCAATGCAGCCTTAACAAAGTTCAAAACCCTGTCTTGACTAACTTTTGTGCAAAGTCTACCCAATACTGTTGGTAAAATATTCAACACTTTGTTATTTATCCAACTCCTTCCTTGAATGTCAGCTTTTTCAAACAGGGCGATGTATGTGTCAAATAACTCATTTGCTTTCTCCTCAGTAATCTGTGAGAGTTGTTCTCTGCCGAAAACAGCTTCCACAATCTTGCTGTTTGCAGAAACCATCATCATGTTCCAGGCCATGTTCCATGAGTAATCAAACATTTTCAGAATGCAGTACTTGGTGAAATTTTGGTTCATCAAGAACATAGACATGCCTAACCTTTCTTTTAGCATCCACCATTTGCAAGGATATAGATAATCCGCTACAAAACCAGATGAACCCAAATTCCAACTATTATTGTAATCACCTATCTCGAAAAGATGCTCTCTCACAAATCCGTGCACAGGTTTCTCTTCGTATGCCTTTCCGCTAATCTTTTCCGTCAATTCTTCCAAAGTTTCGCCAATAGCAAATTTCTCTATGTTATCGGAATCCGTATCCATGTCAGCATCGGTATATTCTACTTTTCTGTCACACCATTTCATGGTCTTCAATATATATGTCAAGCAAGATTTAGCATATATATCCTCGCGGTTCTGCAACAAGGATTTGCAAATAACATTCTTGCATTTCGCCAACAACTGATAAGCTTCAAGTTCTTCACCAATGTAATAGAGTAAGTTTGCTTTCTGAATACAGTTTTGATAATCACCTATATCTACAGTCCATTTCATCAAGACCTCTTTCAACTTCTGATTATCATATTGGGTCAAATAAAACAATGCTTGTTGATAGTAAACGTATCTTGACGAAACGACATTCTTGTCCTCCAATAAATCATCGCAGAGCTTGACAAATTGTTTTGCTTTTCCATTATTGCGATAATTCTCCAATAGCGACAAAAACAAATCCGACATTCGTTTCTTGTCCTCTGCAGAAAAATCAGTAAGGCGTTTTGCAAAATCTTCAATGCCAACAATAAACCAATCAAGATTCTTTGGAGTTGCAGAGATATTCAGTCTCCAGTTTAACTCATAAAGAAGATGAAGTTTTGTGGCGTCATCTGTAATACGCTTAAAGTAGTGTTCTAAGAATACGGCATCTTTGCCAACTGAGTCCATGTCTTCCTCATGTGCTTTCGGTAGAAGTAGCCAACCTGGATACGTCTCACGTGCTACCTGCATATCCTTGATTTTCTCTGCTATATATTCCTTGAATTTAGTATCGGGTAGATTTTTGTCTCTCAAATGATCAAAGCTCACTTTACCATTCCATTCCGATGGCTTTTCTTTAAGATAATTCAAGAAAAAATCGTATGCCGAATAATAACCATCCACACCTCCAACCTCAGCTAAGTTGATGATGTCTATCCCTAACTTTGACAGCAAGGCTTTCTCTGCATCATGGAATCCCTTTCTGTAAGTGATGAGATAGGTAGGGCATATCCGTTGTTGCCCGATAACATCTTTCAGCCATCCTATCCAAGCTCTGAAATTTGGATCTTCTCCAGAGAAGCCTATCAAACAAACCAGACTTTCCAGGAAACACTGCTTTGCTGTGTTTACCATCTCAGGGCGTTCAGTCGGATAACGCCTGTAATCTTCCTGTGTCATGATATACGGACGGATATTTGGAAAACTACCATGCAGTTTGATGATGCGAGGCGATGGCTGATAGAGCAGCGTTTCCTTGTTCGTCACCAGTTTGAACCCATTGATGACTTGTCCGGCTGCACGTTCTATCAAGGTGTCATAGTTGGTGGTCAAGATGTCCTTCCAAGGCAACTGCACCAACAAACGATGCAATCTGCCCGGTTGGATAAGTTGGTCTGGTAAGGCTTCTTCCAAGATGTTGTCTAATTCGTTATGTCCAAACTGCGCATCTATCAATGAAGACAACCTCACCACGTCATTGGCATCATTCTTCTTGTCTTCCTCGTTGTTGGGATATAACTTGTCTAAGAACACCTCCCGAAGCTGTGCCCATGTCTTCATGCTCACATTGCTGGGGATTTCTGCATTCATGCTGAATCCAGCACCAACAAAGGCTGTCACACTATGCGTACCCATATAGAGCTTGATCTGCTCCAACTTGGATGCGACTGATGATGGTATCTGATATTGCTTATTCATAACCTTGATTTTTAACGGTTCAATTATGAATTGTGATTATTACTTGTAGATGTTGATGAGCTTGTCGTAATAAGTTTCAGCATCATAGCGATGTTGTGCATCCGAAGCTATTTGTTGATAATCAAACTCCGAGTTCCACATCTTCTCAATCTTCGTCTTTAGATCGGCGATATTACCACTGCTAAAGGTATAATCTGTAAGTTCAGGTATTCCCCCGATATTGGCTCCCAATACGGGCGTTCCCAAGCATTGGGCCTCGATAACTGACAAAGGATTGTTCTCATACCATTCCGAAGGAATCACCGAGAAGCGAGCCTTGCCCACAAGTTGCTTGATGTCATCCCACTGCTTGAAACCGACGAACTCGATATTGGTATGGGCAACTGGTTTCAGTTCATCCATCAGAGGACCGCCACCGATAATCACCAATTTATAAGGTAATTGGTTGGCTGCCTCTATCAATGTCTTTGCACCTTTCTCATGGCTCAATCGCCCAATAAAGCAATAGTACTCCTCCTTTTTCGGAAGAAGCTCAACATCATCTGTGCCATCTGTGGAAGAAAATTTGCATTTCTCCACATCAATAAAGTTGCAAAGTGTCTGCATCTTCGATTTCGAGAATCCCCCTTGCACCATCTTGTCAGCCATAAACTGGCTCGGACAGATAAAAACATCCGTTGAAGCCTCCAAACGCTCACGGTTCCAAACGATAGCCTCTTTAAATCCGATGAACGAAGCCAACTTCGAGCCTTTCATGCACTTGTTGTCCAAACAAGCCTTCTTGTCACCATTGAAACAAGTCTCACAGATGGTATTACCATTCTTCAGACAGTCGTATCTAGGACAGAGCAACTTATAGTCGTGCAGTGTCCACACTAGCTTGATGCCCCGCTGATGCGCCAACTCTGCCATCACCGGTGACAGCTGCGTATGCACATTGTTGAGATGCACCACGTCCGGCTTGAAGTCATCAAGCAGTTTTTTAAACGTGCTTTTTACCTCATGCGACCCAAACGGACGGGTAAAAGCCATCAATTTGCTCATATTCTTTGGAAAGTATTTCTTCCAAGGCGTATCCAGATTCTCCGGATAGTCCATGGCAAACACCGCCACATCATGCCCATGCGCCTTCAGCAGTTTTTCCAGATTGAGCATATAAATACAATCACCGCCACGGCGGTAATAAAACTTATTTGCTAATAAAATTTTCATTTCAGTTGTCAATTATGTTCTCTAAAATTAATAAAGAGAATTATATTCATCGTCATTCAACATTTTTTCGACCAAGAAATCAACCCATGCTTTCTTATAAAGATAACAATCATTTGCGTGGTCGTATACGCAATATTCTGCTTTTACTTTTTCTGGAAAACGTTTTTTCAGAGTTTCATCAGGTCTTACTTTATATTTCTTCCAACATCTTGTATGCGTATCAGAATTAAACTTATCTACCTGCTTACCACCACGTATCACTTTGGGATCACCTAATTTTTCTTGAACTTTGGATATTACATCCTTAGGCTTAAGTAAATCTTTAGTAGAGAAGACTTTTACCTCTTTAAGCTTTATCAATGCTGCTACTCTTTTCTGCTTTTCTTTTTCTTCAGAGGAAAGTTTATCATAAGCATAAAACTGTATTGGAACGGCTTCATTACTATCATGATTTGCCACTTGCACCAAGAAGGCTTTAAATGAATAGTTTCCACTTTCCAATATGTCGGTCGAAATAGTATTACGATAGTTTTTAATATATTTCATGACAGCTTCCGAATCTTTAGAAATTTCAACAGATTTAGAGATTGCTTTAGATGTAGGAAATAACTGCAAAGCAAAACTCAACGTTTCCCTTAGTCGATATTTTTCTCCAAATTCTTTTTCTAAAATCTTATCAAAATTCAAAAGCAAAGACTCACACTCTCCAAAAATATTAATATCTAGTTCCGGCATGAACTTATGTTCTATTTTATTTCTTAAAGGAATAAAAAACTCAATATTCTTGCGAATCGGATTGTTTTCATCAGCAAAATACTTCTTTACACAAGTCTGAAGTTCCCAATAGGAGAGTTCTCCATTCACACGTTTATAATGCCGGCCATCCTTTTCTTTATAGATAGGCTTTATCTTTTTACGGATAAAAACTGCATGAAATAATGAAGTCCAAGCTATTGTCATCAAAACAACATAACCTCCAGACTTAAATTTTGTTGCAGGTTTGTTATAAACTTCTACAGCCAACAAAGCAGACTCTCTAGCCTTACTAAGCATCTGCTTAACTTCAAATGGTAACCTTTTACTCATTATCAATCATTAAATTTATATATCAATTCCATTATACACTCTCGCACACAAATTCCAAAAAGCCATAACTATTATTAAATAATACTAGAAGAAAAGTTGGAGCAAATTCATCACTCATAAGTCATTTTTCATTTCTGGGTCCACAGTTTAAACCCTTTACCTAATAAGAATCCACAATAGCGATTCACAAACATTGCTGGAAGTATCAAAATCACAGCATCCAAGAGGGTAATGCCTACTGCTATCATATCATGAACGCCAACATTATTGAGAACTGCATCACTCAGAAATTTATGGCACAACGTCTGTAACGAAGAATACCCCTTACCATGAAATGCAAAGTAAAACAAGGTATTTGCTCCTACAAACTGCAAGAAACGGCTGTTATCAAAAATATGCTTCGAAACATACAGCATTACTATCAAACCTAAGATAGTTACCACTATTGAATCTATTAAATATGTACTACCTGAAAAGCTAACATGCAAATCAAAAGCTGTAATCAAAATAATATAGAAAACCAAACAGCAAAGAACAAGCCATTTGTTTTCAACATACCCATTGACCGATTTTTCCTTCTCCTTATACCATTTACCTAAACCCATGTAGAAACAAGCATATCCAAAAGTATCAATATGCCATGGAATACTTGGCATTTGCAACCTTCCATAAAGCCAATTCAATACGAATAAAGCAAAGGAGATCACCAACAACTTTTTAGCTGTACGAGAGAACCTTTCTACCCAATAGAATATGACACTATACACATACAGAGCAGCCACAAACCACAACAATTGATTTGTTCCATTTTGGAATAACAATCCTTTTACGGCATCCATAAACGGAACTTTAGCATTGAATGTCAGTACTTGACTCAGCAATATCATGATCATACCTAAAGCCAAGAAAGGAAGCAGTAAAGTACGTGTTCTTTGCTCAAATACTTTACTGAAACTACATTTTTCCTTGAATAGATATCCTGACACAAAGAAAAACGAAGTCAAAAATACAGGAGTGAAGTAGCGCATCACTGCATCATTACTATATTCCAAATGGCTGTAAATAACCATTAAGAATGCTAATCCTCTAGATACATCAAGCCAATGAATTCTTTTCTTGACCGATGTTGAATTCCCCAAGCTAACGTTCTCGGACGAACTGGGGGGGTAAGTTTATTCATTTTCATTTCCATAAAAAAATATATTCCATTTCACTAGTGTCCAATAAAACAGGGCAATTCGATCTTTGAAATAGTTGAATTATAG
>ERZ772900.752-NODE-752-length-32863-cov-5.532523_pt1 | contig 32863 bp, 25 predicted proteins | sample MGYA00512124_ERZ772900 | MGnify/ENA primary metagenome ERZ772900 (study PRJEB29015, sample SAMEA2737716) | human gut metagenome | biome: human gut; feature: human-associated habitat; material: faeces | place: China | collected 2012 ... | reverse complement strand
TGCATAGATTTCACTGGAAGCAACATTTTTGATATAATCTTTATATTTTACATAATAATTCTGTGCAGTAGAATCGCGTGGTGAGCCATTGTGAACAACGATGTATTCCGGCACGACAACTCTGCTTAGCACAATCTCACCGGTTTCGTTTACCGGCTTGATCTCGTTTTCCGGGATTTTCGGCGGATACACACCGTACAGAGTATGTGCAGGAATCACAAAGATTTCCGGGGTCTGGTCTTCCGTGACAAGTGGACGCAGACGAATCTTCTGAATTGCCGTCACACCGGCCAGTATTTCCGTTCCTGCGATGTTGACCGGCTCGAATCCCGGAGCGTTTACTTCCAGGGTATATTCCGCATATGGCTGTTCTTCATTTGTTGCATCCAGGCTATACTCCACAGGCGGTGCGTCAAGCTCAATGGTTTCACTTTGTCCGGAGCTATCGGTTGTCAGTTCTTCCAGTGTGTTTTCAGGAATACCTGTATAGGAAATACGGATTGACGCATCTGGAACAGGAAAAGAATCAATAGACGAAGTAATCTGTACCTGCAAATTTCCCCGATCAGAAGTCTGCATGGCTTTCAAAAATCTCATATCTGATATCCTCAAGGCTTTTTATACTGTCAGAAACATTATATGTAAAAAATGTCCGTGTTGTGCAAAAATGAAGGGTATGTTATGATGAAACATACAGATGAGTATTTGGAGGAATTAAATAGATTATGCGAAAAAAGATGCATCAAACAGGGAAATTTTTTTCGTTCATTCTTTTGGGACTTGGCTGTCTCTGTCTTATATCCGGAGGAATCCTGATCGGCAGACAAATGTCAGCCACTCCGAAAGCAGAGAGTTCCGCGCCGGAAGAAGTTCCTTATGAACAGGAAAAAATTACGGATGCAGAGGTTACCGGAGAATTCTACTATGAACAGCTTTCTGATGAAGAGCAAACGGTTTACCGGGAAATTCTTCAGGGTATCCAGGAAAATAAAAAAGAAATTTATCTGCATTGCAGCAACGCGAATACTGCAAATGAAGTATTTCAGAATGTGTTAAATGACAGACCGGAAATTTTCTGGTGTGATGGAAATGCGACTTCCACAGAATATTCTCAGTCTGAAGGGCAGAGCCGATATGTAGTAATAGAGCCCAATTATCTTTATGAGGGAGAAGAAAAAGAACAACGGAATCAGGAGATTGAATCGGCAAGAACCTCCTGTCTTTCTGGCATTTCAGACCTTTCAGATGAATACGAAAAGATAAAATACATTTACACCTATCTCATAGATAACGTAGATTATGATCTTGATGCACCGGATAACCAGAATATTTACAGTGCTCTTGTCGGAAAAAGATCGGTTTGTGCCGGCTATGCAAAAAGCTGCCAGTATCTGCTGCAACAACTGGGTATTTACTGTATCTATGTAACCGGACAGACTACAGATCCAAATGGAGGCGTCGCAGACCATGCATGGAATATTGTTCAGTGCAATGGTCAGTATTATTATGTAGATACAACCTGGGGAGATCCGATTTTTCTCGGCGAAGATAATGGCTATCAGATACCGAACCTGATTGCTTACGATTATCTCTGCTGCAGTGAAAAAGAGCTAGAAAAAACACATATGATCAGCACGGACTATGTATATCCGTCATGTCAGTCTGAAAATCTGAACTATTATCAGCTGAACGGCATGTATTATGATACCTATGAGCCTGGTATGTTGCGAGAAGTGATCGACAGATCGATTGAGAGCCAGGAGGCTTATACGATATTTAAAATGTCAGATGATGCAGTCTATCAGGAGGTCGTGGATGAGATGCACGAAACCCTCATGGAAGAAGGTGCAGGATACCTGGGTGAGCTATATGGGCTTTGGCAGGTTTCTTATTCATACAGTGAAGAAGCATCCCTTAACAAATTTATTATTTACTGGTTTTATGAATAAAAAGATAGTGGGCAGAACAATTTGCCCACTATCTTTTTATCTACAACGTCGTTTCCAGATTATTTCCCGAAATGTATGCCGCAAGCTTTTCACCAAGCAGTTTATATTTTTCGCCTTCTAACAGTGGATCTTCCCTCAGGATTTCCCCCGATGCTTCTCCTGCTTTTTTCAGAAGCTCCGAATCCTGGAACACATCTCCGATCCGGAAATCCATTAATCCGCTTTGCCGGATTCCAAAAAGATCTCCTGGTCCCCGAAGCTTCAGATCTTCATTCGCAATAAAAAATCCATCATTGGATTTGTTCAGGATCTCAAGTCGTTTTTTTGTCTCTTTCGTCTTCGAACCACTCATAAAAATACAATAGGACTGGTGTCTGCCACGTCCTACGCGCCCGCGGAGCTGATGAAGCTGCGCCAGTCCAAAACGCTCAGCATTCTCCACCATGATCACCGTAGCATTCGGCACATTGATACCAACCTCGATAACTGTTGTCGACACCAGGACCTGGATCTCATTCTTTGCAAATGCTCCCATGATCTCGTCTTTTTCTGCCTGTTTCATCCGCCCATGAAGCGCAGCGATCCGGATCTTGTCACCCATCTCACTTTGCAGAAGCTGCGCATAGTCAAGAACATTCTCTGCATCCATTGCCTCGCTCTCTTCTACCATCGGACAAATCACATAGCACTGTCTTCCTTCGGCGACCTGCTTCTGCATAAAGCGGTAAGCAGTCGGTCGGTAACTGGTATCCACCACACAGTTCTTGATTGGCAGACGGTTTGCCGGAAGTTCATCAATCACCGAAATATCCAGATCTCCATATAAAATGATTGCTAGTGTTCGAGGAATCGGTGTCGCACTCATTACAAGAATATGAGGAATTTGTCCTTTCCCGGCAAGTGCCTCTCTCTGACGGACACCAAATCGGTGCTGTTCATCGGTAACAACAAGTGCCAGATTCTGGTATTCCACCTTCTCCTGGATCAGTGCATGGGTTCCCAGAACAATCTGCACTTCTCCCGCAGCAATCCTCTGATAAGCTTCCCTTTTTTCCTTTGCTGTCATCGACCCGGTCAAGAGCTCGGTTTTCACCGGAATCTGATACTTTTCCAGCATCTCTATGATTGATTCGTAATGCTGCTTGGCCAGAACTTCTGTCGGAGCCATCATTGCGCCCTGATAACCGTTCAGTGCCGCCAGAAGAAGAGCCAGAAGCGCTACTATTGTCTTGCCAGAGCCAACATCCCCCTGGATCAGGCGTGACATCACTAGCTTTCCGCACATCTCCTCCTGGATCTGTTCCCAGACTCTCTTCTGTGCTCCGGTCAGTTCATATGGCAGATTTGCAAGAAAGCGGTCGATTTCCGACCGCCTTTTTATCACAAATCCGTTTTCGGCACGCTCATTTCGCTCCCTCGTCCTGCGAAGAGCAAGCACGAAAACTAAAAATTCTTCAAATACAAGTCTCTCTCTTGCATGGTAGAATTCTGCCTTATCCAGTGGAAAATGTATCCCGCGGATCGCATAGTTATACTCAGCCAGATGATATCGAAGGCGCAGATCTTTCGGTAGATCATCAGAGACGAGATCCAGATATTCCATCGCACTTTTAACCGCTTTTGCAACCGCATTGTTCGTCATACCGGCAGTTAACGGATAAATTGGCTGAAGAGTTCCACACTTTTTATCGTAACTATCCGGTGGTGAAAATAACTCTGGATGCTCCATAATCAGCTGATCCTTTTTTAAAACTACCCGTCCTCTTATGATAACCGGCATTCCCTGCTTCAATGTATTACGCAGAAACGGCATACGAAACCAGATCACCTTCAAAGTACCAGTCAGATCTTTTACGTATGCTGTCGTAATCTGCATACGCTTTCCTCCTCCAACCTGTACTCTTCCGTATATCACACCTTTTACCGTGCTGATCTTTCCTTCTTCCAGCTCTCCTACGCTTACCGGCTCTTCATATACATCATATCCTCTGGGATAATAACGGAGCAGATCGCCGATGGTAAAAATTCCCATCTTGTGAAACAGTTCCTCGGTTTTTGCCCCGATTCCTTTCAGGTTACGGATTTCTGACTGCTCATTCATAAGCCTATTCTACCGCCAACACATAGTAATAAATCGGCTGTCCGCCCATGTGTGCATCTACGTCCATATCCGGATATAATTCTTCAATCTCTGCTGTCAGCTTTTCTGCCTCTTCTTCGGAAACTTCTTCTCCATAATAGAGACTGATCAGTTCAGAATCATCATTTACCAGCTGTGCCAGCATGTCCTTTGTAGTACCATCGACAGACTTGCCAACTGCAAGGATACCTGCATCACCAATTCCCATGATATCACCTTCATGGATTTCTTTATCATCGATGTGGGTATCACGGACAGCATAAGTCACCTGACCTGTCTTTACACATTTGATCGCTTCCAGCATCGTCTCTTCATTTGTATCCACATCTTCTTCTGCATTGTAATTCAGAACTGCTGTGATTCCCTGCGGAACGGTCTTTGTCGGAATTACGATAATATCCTTATCTTCTGTCAGATCACGCGCCTGATTTGCAGCCATTACGATATTCTTATTATTCGGAAGAATGTAAATATAGTCTGCATTTACATGATCGATCGCTGTCAGCATATCCTCCGTACTCGGGTTCATGGTCTGACCACCCTCGATAATGTAGTCCACACCAAGTTCTTTGAAGATTTCATTTAATCCTTCTCCGATCGAAACAGCAATAAATCCGACCTTTTTACGTGGCTCTTTGGCTTTTTCTTTCTCTTTCTGGGCTGCTGCAAGCTTTTCTGCATCTTTGATCAGCTTTTCCTGATGCTCTTCACGCATATTATCAATCTTCATACGGGATAACTGTCCATAAGTAAGTGCTTTCTGGATTGCAAGTCCCGGATCGTTCGTATGAACATGTATCTTAACAACATCTTCATCTGCTACACATACGATAGAATCACCAATCGATTCCAGATAAGCCTTAAATTCTATTTCATCCTTTTCCGTAAATTCTTTGTCCAGGAGAATAATAAATTCGGTACAGTATCCAAATTTGATATCCACTGTACCTTCAGTTTCAGCCTTTGTTGCATTAACAGCCTGAGGAGTTGGTGCAAGTGCGCTGTAGTCAATCTCTTTACCGAGGAATGCATCATATGCCCCGCGCAGTACTTCCAGAAGTCCCTGTCCGCCGGAATCTACAACACCTGCCTCCTTTAATACAGGAAGCATATCCGGAGTCTTTGCCAGAACAGTCTCTGCCTCTTCAATCAGCTTCGGGAGAAATTCTTCCAGATCATCTGTCTCCTCTGCAAGTGTCTGAGCCTTTTCAGCCACCCCTTTTGCAACGGTAAGAATCGTACCTTCTTTCGGCTTCATAACAGCCTTATATGCTGTCTCTTTTGCACGTACAGCTGCTCTTGCAAGTGCAGGTACATCAATTTCGCTTTCCGTCTTGATGGATTTTGTGAATCCGCGGAGCAGCTGGGATAGAATAACACCGGAGTTACCTCTTGCACCACGGAGAGAACCGGATGAAATTGCCTTCGCAAGAGAAGCCATATCCATGCCTTCCAGTGCAGTTACTTCTTTCGCTGCCGCCATAATTGTCATAGACATATTGGTTCCTGTATCACCATCCGGTACAGGGAACACGTTCAGTTCATTGATATATTCCTTTTTTGCTTCTATATTCTGTGCGCCTGCAAGAAACATCTTCGCAAGCAGTTCTACATCGATACTCTTTGTTGCCACAACAAGTTCCTCCTTAATTAATCGATCACGCGGACGCCTTCGATATAGATGTTGATCTTATCGACGCTCATACCTGTAAATTCTTCAACTTTATACTTCACGTTGCTGATCAGATTGTCTGTTACTGCTGAAATACTTACTCCGTAAGCTACGACCACATGAAAATTAAGTGTAATCTTATTCTCATCAGAGATTCCAACTTGGATTCCCTTTGTAAGGCTTTCTTTTTTCAAAAGTTTTACCAGACCATCTTTCATGCTGACAGCTGCCATACCGACAATTCCAAAACATTCAACTGCTACAGATCCTGCATATTTTGCGATCACTTCCGGATCGATCGTGATGATTCCTAAATCAGTACTCATACTTCCCTTCATATGCCATCCTCCTATTCTCAAAATTCATATCAATAAATCTATTTAAAACGCTGAAAATATTATACTCTATTTCCAATGCTTTTACAACCAATGCATCCCGATAATCAGGCAGACTGACACCTGCCTGAATGTACGGCAACTTGCTTAACAGCTCACTGTCGTACATTCGCCAAATACAGATCTGACCAGATTCTTGTGCATGCACAAATCTGTCCTGCTCTGCATTTAGCTCATCATATACGCAAAAAACCGAAGCTTAAAAGCTTCGGTTCTTATCATTCCGCTCAGATTAAGCTCTTTCAACGCGTCCGGATTTCAGGCAGCTTGTACATACGTACATTTTCTGTGTTCCGCCGTTTTCCGTTTTAACTCTAACGGATTTTACGTTAGATTTCCACATCTTAGATGATCTTCTATGAGAGTGACTTACGTTATTTCCGAAATGAGCACCCTTTTCACAAATAGCACATTTAGCCATGATTGCACCTCCTAACGATCTGAAATGTCCGCTTACAAATCTTGCAGACTCACAACAATAATTATTTTAACAGAAACTTTTAACAATTGCAAGTATTTTTTTATCTTTTATGCATTTTTTTCATCATCATCTGTTCTGTAATAACCTTCATACTTATAAGAACCATAGTATTTATTATAATATCTCTTCTGATTCTTCCGTTCCACTTTATTAAGCACAACACCCAAAACAGTAGCACCAGAGTTCTCCAACTGGCCTTTTACATTCTGTGCCAGACGATATTTCGTTTTTCCCGCTTCCACAACCATAATAGCTCCGTCACTTAGACGTCCTATAATTGCAGCATCAATAACAACACCAAGCGGCGGACAGTCAATAATAATGTAGTCATATACGTTCTTCATGGATTCCAGCATCCCTGAAAATCTCTTGGATTCCAGAAGTTCTGTCGGATTCGGAGCCTGCGGACCTGATAAAAGAATGTGGAACTTCGGAATGTTTGTAGCGACAATCACATCCGCAAGCACACACTGTCCGGAAAGGAAATGGGAGAGCCCTTTCTCCACACCGGTAATACCAAGTCTTGATGCCATAACCGATTTTCGAATATCCGCATCTACCAGAATCACTGATTTTCCCATATCGGCAATAGACTCAGCCAAGGAAACGGAAACAGAAGTCTTCCCCTCTCCAGGCACACAACTAGTTACAAGTATAACCCGCTTATCATCTCCGCAAAACTGCAGATTGGTACGCAGCGTACGAACTGCTTCACGAGTTGCATAACTCTTCTTCTCAATTGAAAGATTAACCTTTTTCACCAAAACACCTGCTTTCTTTATCTACTCTTCCATATCCGTCTCGGATTCTCTACAAAAATTTTTTCTACATAATCCTGTCCCATTTTTTTCTCCACATGGCTCGCACATTTTCCAAGATTCATCTTACGAGTGCTCAGATTATGTGCATCAGAGGCAATAAAATCAACAAGATCGTTTTTCATAAGAGTAGCACAAAATTTTTTTATCTTGTGCCCTTCATATCCCAGTACGGCATCTGCATTCACCTGGATCTTAGCTCCAAGTGTTCTCAGTTCCAGAATCTTTTCCAGTTCCTGACAGCAAAAATACCTTTCAACATGTGCAATGATCGGATGATATCCTCTGACGATCAATTCATAAATACAATTGCGAATTGTTATAAAACTATCATTTGTTGAAAACTCCGTCAGAACATATTTCCCGCCAAGCATTGTTGGGCGAAGCTTATTATCCAGATGATAGATGATCTGATCATTTCTATAATACTCACAGCCAAGTCGAAGGTCTATTCCAATTTCCGCTGCATAGGTGCGCATTTTGCGATATACACTTATCACCTTGCTCATGGAAGGTTCAAACATCTCCGGTCTGTAATGCGGGGTTGCAATCATATAACGCACTCCCTGCTTATATGCTTCCCTGATCATCGCCTTAGAAGTTTCCATATCCGTCGCCCCATCATCCACTCCCGGAAGAATATGGCAATGTATATCTACCAACATAAAACGTATCTCTCCTGTCAAAAAGAAAACGCCCCTCACGGTGTTCACCGCCGCAAAGAAGCGTTTCCAACATATTGCTACTAATTAACAGCTTTTTTTCTTAAGAGCAAGGGCTGCTACTGCCGCTGTCAGTCCAAGTACTGCTACTGTAGATACAGATGTAGCACTTGTAGCCGGTGAAGTTGTTGCTGTTGAAAGAGTTGTCTTATCAACAACAAAAGCTACCGGTGAAAGAGAGTTAAATACACCTGTCGCTGATCCATCAGCAACTGTTGTAGGGATCTTCTCCCACTCCGATGCGTCTGCTTTGTAATGCAGGATCTGTACTTTCGTAGAAGCTGTCACACCTCTCATAGCAAAGTTGATCGTAAGCGGGAATGCAGTTCCTTCCGGAGCTCTCACTTCTTTGATATCAACAACTACCATGTTCTCATTGTAAGCATCTCCGAGTACTTCTTTCAGCTTTGCTTCTGTCTTAATCTCATTAACCGCATCACTATATTCTGCCGGAATATCAGATGTAATGGTAATACCTTCAACTGGCTTACCGTCTTTATCTGTAGCACTGTTGACACCTGTGACAACTGTAGAAGCTGCCGGGCTCGGTTCAGCAAATACGGTCATTCCGATGCAGGCTACCATAGCTGCAATAAGACCAACTGTTTTTAAGATTTTTGACTTCATATCGTTCGACCTCCTCACATAGTTTATTAGATATTCGCCATATCATTGTTCAGTATACTACTATTACAATAATTTGTAAAATAAATTCAAAACTATTTTTTTTAATTCTTTGTTATCTACAAGATACTGGGCATGACCATCTTTTGAAATGATCTCACCCGGAACCTTTACAATATCTTCAGAAATCTTATAGTCTGCAAGTTCCTCCAACTCTTCTGCTGTCAGATTGGTTGTCATATACTCATCCAGATTCTGATACAAAGAGAGATATTCTGTTTTATCGTCGATCCCTTGCATTTTTTCTATAAGTGCTTCCATAAACTGGGATTGTCGTTCCATGCGCTGATTATTACTGTCCAACACTTCAATATCACGCTTACGGACGTATTTTTCAGCCAGCTCACCATTCAATGTGATGGTTGCACCCTTTTCAAAGGAAGGATCAATTTCCGTATAATCTTCAGGTACTGTAACTGTAATGCCGCCTACCGCATCCGTTGCAGCCACAAGCCCATCCAAAGTAAGTGAAAGATAAGAATCCACGTCTACACCATATAAAAGCTCTGATACTTTTCCGGCTGTCAGCTGGCAGCTTCTTTCCTCACCATCACCGTAGGCATACTGAAGGGCAATCTGCCCATCTTCTGTCATCAGCTTATTGCCTGTCACATCATAAATATCGATATCAATCATAGAATCTCTTGAAATCTGCAGAATCTGTGCAGTCTTTTCTACCTTATTAATTACAAGAAGATTCAAACTGTCACTCTGTCCGTTTTCTCCGGGATTATTTCCAAGATCCGCTTTTTCATCCTTATCTACACCCATAAATAAAATTGTCTTGATATCGGTATTTCGCTTGTATTTTTGTCCATCTTCCTCAACAATCCCGGATTGGTTTGTTTCCTCCTCGGAATCCACAGATGCTTCCTGCTTACCCGGAGTTCCGTTTTTTCCCTTGATCAAGGTAAATGCAACCGCTGCCATTAATCCGGCACAAATTACTGCCAAAATAATAATCCCTATATTCTTATTCTTCATTTGTCAGAACTGCCTCCACCAAAAGCCTATGGTTCGATTCTCCGGTAACGCAAGTACTAAGAGAAAGAATCCTGTCTGTTATTCCTACATTTTCAATGTTGTTGTACCTGTTTCGCATATCTTTTGCATCGGAAAGTGAATTCAGAAATTCCTGTTTCTGACTATCTACCGTGTAATTAAAGGAATTGACCAGATGACGGTCATCATAAATCACAGCAGCGAAAATTCGATATGTCAGAATGTGCTCCGGCGTGTAGATCTCTACCGTTGGATATTTCTCGATATATCCTTCCTCCAGATAACGGTCGAGAGTGTGGAACATGGTATCCACACCTTCTCCCATCTGATGTCCATAGACAACCGTGTTAAAATCCGTGAAATTCTTACTGTTACAAGCCTGTGTAAAAATGGCTCCATCTGCTGCCTCTGCCCTCTCCCAAGTATGTGTCAAATAATAATTGTCATCCTCAAGGTTCTGGCAAATCGGATAATCTACCGTTGTACCATCAATCTTGATCCAGGCGTAAATATCCGGATTTTTTTCCTGAAGTACCGAAAAATCAATGGGAATCTCCGGTTTTGCCTGCTTCGGTTCCTCCTTCTTTTCCTCTTTTGAAGGCGTCACTTTTTCTTTTGCCAGTTTTTTTGCATCATCATATGACTGCTTTGTCTTTGCTGCCATACTGTAATACCAGATCAGATATCCCGCACAGCAAACCGCCACGAGAAGTAATCCTGCGACGATAATCTTTCTCGTCCTTTCCTTCAAGTTTATCTCCTCTTTTCTTCTGGGATTGCAGCAAGCATATGGATTCCAAGATATTTCTTGACATCCTCTTCTGTCATAATTGTATCATCCATAAGATATTTGATCAGAATAATCGCTGCTGCCACAAATGCAAGTCCAAGCCCACCAAGCAATGTATTCTTCTTTGTATTCGGAGAAGAAGGGTTTTGAGGAACCACCGCTTCTTCAACAACCTTCGGTTTATCGCTTGCCATTACATATGCCACCCGCTCAGCTGTTGCATCTGCAAGTTCATTTGCAATCGCCTTTGCTTCTTTTGCATTTTCATCCGTTACCGTAAATCTTAAGATACGGGTATCTGTCTGATTATCTGTCGCGATCATTGATACAAGCTGTTCATAAGAGTAATTCAAATCCAGTTTTTCAATTACTTCCTCAACTACCGGGCGGCTTGTAGCAAGAATTTCAAAGTCAGCAGTAAGCTGTGATCCCATCTGAATGTCTGCAAGAGATGTAACGCTTGTAGTCTTAGTTAAAATGTAAATCATCGATGATGCAGAATACTTTGGCGTAACAAGAAACTTTGTTCCTCCAAAAGCAAGTGTTGCCCCAACAATAAAACACAAGATAAGCAGCCACAGTTTACTCAACATCAAATGAAAGATTTCTCCGAGATCGATTTCAACCTCATCTTCTCTTTGTGTGCCTAACTGTTTTAATTCTTCCATATTCTTTGTCCTTTTCTATCCTTATTCTATTTCCAGAGTTTTTCCGGGTAAATGCCATCCTCTGTCATCTTCTTGAACCCGGCCTGTGCAAGTTCAGTGTCTTCTTTATAAGTAATACCAATCCATTTATCATGGGTTTCCAGAACTTTTACATCTACATTACCTTCTTCCAGAAGATCTCCGACAATGATTGGGAGAAGATACTCTTTCTTGAGCGGATCTCCTGCTTCGTCCTTTAAGAATTCTGTAAATCTCTCATCAAGAACCTTGATGAAATCCGGATAACCTGCCCACATATTCATGGATACATTGGAATCCGGTGTGATCCACTTCTGCACATCTTCGTTATCACAGTGTACACCATCCTCCTGTACACGGATTCCGGTTGTCTCATGGATCTGTTCAAGCATACCGTTCTCATCTACTACGCATACTCCACGAGTAACCGTTCCATTCTCACTGACTGTGTTCTTAAGGATAAATCCAGCCATTCCCATCTGCATCTTATCAGACTGTCCTGCATGCTCTACAAGATACTCATGAAGCAGTTTAAAAGCTTCTTTTCCATAATAATCATCCGCATTGATGATCACAAATGGTTCTTTTACCACATCCTTGCAGCAAAGAACTGCCTGACCGGTGCCCCACGGTTTGGTGCGCCCTTCCGGCACTTCAAATCCTTCCGGAAGATCAGCCAGATCCTGATATACATATTCTACTTCAATCTGATCGCCGATACGGTCACCGATTACAGAACGAAATTCTGCTTCAATGTCTTTTCTGATAATAAATACAACCTTGTCAAATCCTGCTTCTTTTGCATCATAGATGGAATAATCCATGATGATCTCTCCATTCGGGGACATCTTAGCCAGCTGCTTGATGCCGGTACCAAATCTTGATCCAATTCCTGCTGCCATAATAATCAGCGTTGTCTTCATAATTAATCTCCCTCGCTTTTTTCGAAAAACAATACGTTATTAAAATTCCGTTTTTCCAAGAAAAACAGGCTTTTGTAATTATACTTCATAATTTCAGGATTGTCTAGATTGAAACGTTAATCTTTTAATCATATAAATTCCATGGTTCATCGAAATCTGGTGTTACCATCCCCGATTCAGTATTTATATCAAGGTATCCAACCAGCCTATGTAGAAATAAAAAATAGGATTAATCAGTTCTTATCGCTGATCAATCCTATTTTATTTTTCCTTCTTTTTATATGATTGTTCTTGCGGAAACTATATTACATGTCTAAAACCATTTTCCTGATGCTAAATCAAAAGCAAATTTCAACATTGCACCAATTGTTTTAATCGTAATCTGTAATGTTAACACTGCCACTTTTGCAGACAATTCACCAACTTTATTTACAATTTTTTCAAGTGTTCCCATTTGTCCTATTATATATGATTTATTAATAGCTGGCATATTCCAGTCGTTCCATTCTTTTCGTCCATAATACTAAGCATTCTCCAATCGATCTCTTGTATGTTCATCATCAAAAATCTCCACCGCCTTTTTACGTAAAAACAAGCATTTTTCATATGCAAAGCAGGCTTTCCAACAGGAGGAAACACCTGTTATTTATACGAATATCCCTGGGAACAGCACCCTGCTTTCACATTATTTGATGCTTTTGGTGCCACAATATCAGAAGGATATTTCCGTAAAGCATCTGATTTACTTTCAGACCAGTGTATCTTCTGCTCATGAAAACCTTGAAACATTAAATCAGATCTTACCTTTATGTTTTTCAAAATCGATCAATTATGAACCTTACTATTTTTATAGTAAGCTTTCAAAAACGGATCAGCCGAACCTGCTTTTCCCGTTTTATATTATTACGGATCAATATGTATTGCAGCTGTCTGGAAATCTTCAGAAAGGACTTCTTCATTCTGAACCTGATTTTGTAAGAGAATATACAAATGAATTTGAACGATGCCTGAATCAGTCCTTTCCTCTGATTCAGCAATCAGATACTCTTGATGAGGCCATTCGGCTGTACCTGAAGTACAATGTAACCCCTAAAATAGTGGAATCCATAGAACCTGCTCCTTGTGATTTAGATTTGATCAGCCCACAACAGTTTACAAATCTGGTTCACAAACATATTCCAGAGTATTTATATTTACTGGATTCCTACAACGAATTTCTTGAGACACTATATCATTCTAAAAGAATAGCATTCAGCACCGAAGCCGGGCTCAGATGTTTCTGTGAGAAAGGCATAGCTAGCGGAACCAGCAGCCTTATCTTCCCTCCGTTCGACAGAACTGAAAGGATTCGTTCATTAAATCATTGTATATCCAATTTTGATCTTGGTGGTGAGAAGCATTTACTTAATCATCATTTTAGTTTTCCTAATTCTTTACACATTGAGCTTCGTGATAGGAGTGCACTAAATATCATCCATGTTGTCGACCAAAAAAATATTTCTTTTGTTACGATTTTGGAAAGCAGTATCTGTGATGCTTTTGCGGATTTTTTCGAACTCCTTACAGATTCTGAATATGTTTTTCCAGATGAGCAGTTTAAAGATATTCTAAAAAAACAGTTAGGTAATCTTAAACATCAGAAACTTTCTGATTCTAAAGTTTTACCCCCCCCCACGCAAATAAAGCCATCCGATTTATGTCATTTGAAAGAGGCTGTGGGGAAATAAACATTTCTTATTATACATAAAGATATCCTGGATAGATACAAGCTTTTTCACTTTGTATCTTTCCAGGATATTTTTTTCCGGTCATGCTATCTTTCTCGAAACCATCCATAACTTTTTGATATGAATATAATTCATTATTGCTATTTTACGTCCCGTTTCATTAATGCTATCATGAACTCAGTTAAATAATTAACACATGATGAATTAGAGAAAGAGAGAGGTAAAAACATGGAAGACAAAAACTTATGTCTTGAAAAGCAGCCATTATCTGATGAACTGCTCAACAAAATGAATGCCTACTGGCGTGCTGCCAACTACCTGTCAGCCGGTCAGTTATACCTTCTTGATAATCCGCTTCTGAAAAAGCCATTGACCATGGATCAGATCAAGAAAAAAATCGTCGGACACTGGGGAACCGTACCTGGACAAAACTTCATCTATGTACACTGCAACCGTGTCATCAAACGTTATGATCTGGATATGATTCTTCTTTCCGGTCCGGGACATGGCGGAAACTTCCTGATTGCCAACACTTATCTGGAAGGTTCTTATAGTGAAGTTTATCCGAACATCAGCCAGGATGAGGAAGGTATGAAGAAAATGTTTAAGCAGTTCTCATTCCCATGCGGAGTTCCGAGTCACTGTGCTCCAGAAACACCAGGTTCTATCAATGAGGGTGGAGAACTTGGATATTCAATTGCTCACGGCTTTGGTGCTGTTCTGGACAACCCAGATCTTATCGCTACAGTTGTTGTCGGTGACGGTGAAGCTGAAACAGGGCCGCTTGCTACTTCATGGCAGTCCAACAAATTCCTGAACCCGATCACAGACGGTGCTGTTCTTCCAATCCTTCATCTGAACGGATACAAGATCAGTAACCCGACCATTTTCTCACGTATTTCTCATGAGGAAGTGGAAAACTTCTTCAAGGGCTGCGGATGGAAACCTTACTTCGTAGAAGGTGACGATCCGATGACTATGCACAGAAAAATGGCTGAGACTATGGATGCCTGCATCGAAGAAATCAAAGCAATCCAGAAAAATGCCCGTGAAAACAATGATCCTACCCGTCCGTTCTGGCCAATGATCGTTCTTCGTACTCCAAAGGGATGGACAGGACCAAAGGTTGTTGACGGACTTCAGATTGAAGGATCTTTCCGTGCACATCAGGTACCGCTTTCTATGGAATCACCAGAACATCTTGACCTTCTGAAAGAATGGTTGGAAAGCTACCATGCAGAAGAACTCTTCGATGAAAAAGGACATCTGATTCCGGAACTTGCAGAACTTGCTCCAAAGGGAGATGCCCGTCTTGGTGCAAACCCGCATGCAAATGGCGGACTTCTTCTGAAAGACCTTCGTCTTCCGGATTTCCGCTCATACGGAATCGAAGTAGAACCTGGCAAGACAAAAGCTCAGGATATGATCGAACTTGGCGGATACATCCGCGACATCTTCAAATTAAATGAAGACAGTAAGAACTTCCGTATCTTCGGACCAGATGAAAGTATGTCCAACCGTCTGTACAAAGTATTTGAAGAACAGAAACGTGACTGGCAGGCAGACTTGCTTGACACTGATGACTGCCTTGCAAGAGACGGACGTATCATGGACGGTATGTTAAGTGAACATATGTGTGAAGGATGGCTGGAAGGATATCTTCTGACAGGACGTCATGGATTCTTTGCAAGCTATGAAGCATTCATCCGTATCGTTGACTCTATGGCAGCACAGCATGCAAAATGGCTGAAGGTCTGCAACCAGCTTTCATGGAGACAGCCGATTGCTTCGCTGAACTTTATCCTGACATCTAATGTATGGCAACAGGATCATAACGGATTTACACATCAGGATCCAGGATTTCTGGATCACATTGCCAATAAAAAGGCAGACGTTGTCCGCATGTATTTACCACCGGATACAAACTGCTTACTCTCATGCTTCGACCACTGCATCAAGAGTAAGAACTATGTCAATGCAATCGTAGCGTCTAAACATCCAAGCTGCCAGTGGCTGACTATGGAACAGGCTGTAAAGCATTGTACACAGGGTATCGGTATCTGGGAATGGGCAAGTAATGACTGCGGTGAAGAACCAGATGTTGTTATGGCTTGCTGCGGTGACACTCCTACTCTTGAAGTTATGGCTGCTGTTACTATCCTTCGTGATGAAATGCCAGAGCTCAAGATCCGCGTTGTCAATGTAGTTGACCTGTTCAAACTGGAATCAGACCACAAACATCCACACGGATTAAGTGATGCAGAATACGATGCAATCTTCACAAAAGATAAACCGGTTATCTTTGCATTCCACGGATATCCGACACTGATTCATGAACTGACATACGAACGTCACAACCACAACATTTCTGTTCATGGATATCAGGAAGAAGGTACGATCACTACTCCATTTGATATGCGTGTACAGAACCAGATCGACCGTTTCAACCTTGTAAAAGATGCAATCATGCATCTGCCACAGCTTGGCAATAAGGGATCATTCCTGATTCAGAAGATGAACGACAAACTGGTTGAGCACAAGCAGTACATCGCTGAATACGGACAGGATCTGGAAGAAATCAGAAACTGGGAATGGCATAAATAATATCAATCGTTTTCTAATCCAAAATTCTACTTTATAACTTTATACTTACAAATATAAAAATGCTCCGGAACTTTATGATCCACACATAAAAAATTCCGGGGCATTCTCCTTATATTTTTCTTTGCAGATACACATCCCGGCTGCAAAGGATACCGATTTGTACAATCCACTTTGAAAATCTATTTCTTCTTTAGTTCTTCTGACTGCTCAGAAACTTCTGAAACTCCTTCGATGCAATACTCTGAGGATACTCAGTATCATAGATCAGAATAATATTTCTGGTCGGAAGCTTCTCTTCCACTTCGATTTCAAATACATTTTCCGCCTTCTTCTCTTCTTCGGCAAATTCTTCCGGGACAAATCCAATTCCAAGATTGTGACGGACTGCCGGCAAGATCAGGTCTGTCGTCGCAAGCTCCATATCCGGCAAAAACTGCAGACCATGATCTGCAAAATAATTATTCAGGAATTTTCTGGTCAGTGCCTCCGAAGTCAGGCTGATCCAAGGATAAGCCGAAAGCTCCTCCAATGAAATCTTTCTTCCTTTTAATTCTATGTAACGACTGCCGCCGATCAGCACCTCATGGTATTCCCGCAGTTTCTTCATCCTGAGCGGCTTATTTACCTGCAGATCCGTTGACACAAATGCAAGGTCTACCTTTCCTTCTTTTACCGCGTTGACCGAGTCCATGGTACTGTTATTTAAGATTTTGAAATGTACGTTCGGATAAATGCTGTTGAACTCTCCCATTGCCCGGAACAGGAAGCAGTGCAAGGCTGTCTCAGTCGCACTGATATAGATTGTCCCGTTCTCCAGACTGATCAGATTGCTCAGATCATTTTCCCCTTTAAAAAACTGGGCGCACCCTGCCGATACATAGCTGTAAAAGGTTCTTCCCTCCGGTGTCAGCTTCATGCCGGATTTGCTTCTGGTAAATAACCGGCATCCCAGTTCATTTTCCAGGTTGTGTATCGTTCTCGTCACCGCCGGCTGGCTCGTCTTCAGAACGCTGGATGCCTTTGTAAGGTTCTCATACTTCGCCACATAATAAAAAACTTTATAATATTCAAAATTAGAATTCATGTGTCTCTCCTTTGTTGTCTTATCCTGTCAGTTTTTCATCTGCCGTAAGTATAGCATGCTTTTTTAGTTCTTACAATTGGAATCATAGCTTACTGAACATTCGGTGCGGATCCGGTCAAGTCATCATCGATTTTTCTACCAGAGAAACCAGTCTGAAGGTACTCTCCCTCGCAGTGAAACACCAAAAAGCCCTGGTATGCGGCACAACCGGATTTTCACCAGAAGAAATGCAGCAATTCCAGGACGCTGCTACATTGATTCCAATGCTCTATGCAACAAATACTTCCAAGCTAATCAAATATAATGAACAAGCTTCTGGAACTGGTCACTTCCACACTTAAAAAGAACTGGCGACACTTTTTATCGTGCCGCCAGTTCCTTATTTGCTCAACAATTTTCGATTATAATTGTTCAGACGCCTGCGTTTCGATCTTTCTTTTTGTCCTCATCCTCGTTCATCTCTTCCTTCTGATTGACTTATTTTTATCACATTTTACAAATCTGTTGTTTTTTTCTTCGGAAGGCAGATACTTAAGATCAATGACACCACAAACACCCCTGCAACTGCATTTCCATTAAAAATATCTCCTACCTCCTTCGGAAATGCGGAAAAGAAGTTTCCGGAAGTCTGTGTCAGTCCGACACCGATACAGAATGCCAGCGATACGATGATCATAGTTCTATCATCAAACACACACCCTTTGAGCATCTTGATTCCTTCATACATGATCGATCCGAACATCATAACCGTACATCCTCCAAGTACCGCCTGCGGAAGCGAATTGAAAAAAGCTCCAAGCGGCGGGAACAGAGAAGCAAGGATCAAAATCAAAGCCCCCATCAGAATCGTAAAACGGTTGATAACTCCCGTCATAGTGACGAGCCCAATATTCTGACTGAAAGAAGTAAGTGGCAGACATCCAAAGCATCCTGAAATCGCACTGGAAAATCCATCCACGGCAAGAGACCCCTGCAGTTCCTCCATCTTGATATCCCGTCCAAGTGCACCGGTACACACTGCAGTAGTTGCACCCGTTGTCTCCGCTGCCGATACCAGGAATACAATTGCAATAGTAAAGAATGCTCCCAGATCAAAAACCGGTTTATGGGAAGTAAAAAATACAAGCTTTGGAAGGCTGAATACACCAACCTGCTCGATCGTCTTTGTAATTCCTGAAAAATCAACCATCGGTGCAATCCCTGCCACAGTAAATATAATGGACAGAAGATACCCACAGACCAGACCAACCAGTACGTTCAGGTTCTTGTATACACCTTTTAACAGATAACGGGCAGCCAGACACACAACCAGTGTGAAAAATCCAACCAGAAGATGATACCACGCTCCAAAATCTTCTGCTCCGTTTCCACCGCCCCAGGAATCCATTCCTACCGACAAGAGGGAAAGCCCAATCGCAATCACCACACATGCCGATACTACCGGTGTCAGGAACCGTTTCCAGTATTTGGCACTCATTCCTACCAGTCCCTCAAAAATACCTCCGGCGATCACCGCACCAACCATCCCTTCATATCCAAGTTCCGGATTGGTACAGATCATCAGCAGACTACCAAGAAAGGTAAAACTGACTCCCATAACGATCGGAAGCCTGGAGCCAATCTTCCATACCGGGTAAAGCTGCAGACAGGTCCCGATCCCCGCTGCAAACATCGCACACTGCAGAAGCTGCGTAATTTCCGCAGCACTTAAGTGATTCTCCGATCCTCTCACAAATGCCGCACTGCACACGATCAGCACCGGTGCCAGATTCGACACAAACATTGCCAGAACATGCTGTAGTCCGAACGGAATCGCCTTTTTTACCGGCACTCTTCCATTCAGACAGTAAATATTTTCCTCACTCACTGCTTCTGTATTTTTCTCTTTATCCATTTTCCTTTTCCCTCATTCTCTTTTTTTATTCTGTCCTAAGCGCTGTCACCGGATCGCTCTTTGCTGCTTTCCTTGACGGAATGATTCCACCGAGCAGGGTAAGCCCGATACTCAAAAGAATCAGCACAATTGCCGGAAGCACTGGTAAAAATGCATTGATTTTGTTATTATCTGCCACTGCATGGATGATCATATTTCCAGGGATCAGAAGCAGCAGTGACAGTCCGATTCCGATCAGTCCGGCACACAGACCAATGATAACGGTTTCTGCATTAAATACCTGCGATACATTTCTCTTAGATGCCCCGATCGCGCGCAGGATTCCAATCTCCTTCTTCCGTTCCAGTACACTGATGTAGGTGATAACCCCGATCATAATTGAAGATACTACAAGGGAAATCGCCACAAACGCAATCAGCACATAGCTGATGATATCCACGATATTTGTCACGGAAGACATCAGTGTTCCGACTATATCGGTATAAGTGATGATCTGTTCCTCTTTTCCTTCTTTTTCCATCCGGCTGTTATAAGAATCCAGGATTTTCACCACTTTTTCCTTGCTCTCAAAATCCATCGGATATATGGAAATCTGACTCGGGTTCGCAAAATCCACGTATCCAAGCTTCTGCAGATTATTGTCATAGGAAGCAGTCGCGCTCATTGTCATGGATGTCATCAGCTCTTTCAGATCATCTTCTGTCATATTAATCTGAAATGCCTTTGCAAATGCATCGGTATCAATCTTCATCGAACTTCCAAGCATGTTCTGTAGCTGGGTTCCCACATTTCCCATGGCAGCCTGCATGGCGTTCCCGATTTCTTCTGTGATCTGAGTGACGATCTGATTCATTGCCGAAGTGATCTGTGTCTCAAGCACATCCGAAATTGCTCGGGTATAAGTTCCCATTGCCTTTGCCATGTAACTTCCCATTGTCGCACTTAACTGGCTCTCCAGCTGATCCATATCGATCACCTCGGAAAGCCCGTTCATCAGACGCTGTTTTCCATCTGCTGTAGCAAGGTAGTTCAGAAAATAATCTCCCATTTTGGTCGGATCTGCTTTTCCATTCGCCGCAGCATATGCCGAATAACTACTCGCCAGTTCTTTTGTCAGTTTTTTCAGCTGGTCAGAAGTAATATTTATCACCGTATCTCCAAAAATCTCCTGCTGCCAGGCATTCATAATCTCTTTTGCTTCCTCGGTCTGTAAATACTCCGCCAGGTATTCTCCAAATTTATCCGGATCTGTATATCCTTTTTCCGCAGCATACTTTTGATATCCTTCCATCACACGCTGTACAAGCTCCTGCATCTGATCAGTTGTAATCTTAAACCCACCGGTGCTCTCAATGATCTCCTGCAGATTATCTTTCAGGATCTTCTGCGCTTCATCCGTCATCAGGTAATCCATAAAATCTCTTGCCAGATTTGAATAATCTGCTTCCGGATGGAATTTTACATACTCCTGATAACCTTCCATAACACTCTCGGACAGCTTCTGCATTCCACCCGGTTTTACGGTAAGATTCAGGCTTCCGATCATATCGCCAAGATTCATCTGTGGCATACCGGACACGTCAAGACTGATCCGATCCAGATTTATCATCCCGGACAGATCCAGAGAATCCCCACCCATCCGGAATGCATTTTCCAGGTTCAGGGAATCTGCTGACAACATATCACCGGAAAATCCACTGGAAAGTACACTGTTATCAAAACCAAATGCTTTCTGAAGTGCATCCTCATCGACCGTAAACAGGCTGTCCGCATCCAGTCCATTCTTCTCTTCTGTCGTCCCGAACGGTTCTCCAGTAAATACATTCTTTGACGGATTTTTCAGCTGATCCTTTACAATCTCACTTTTTGCAGCCTCTTTTGCGACATGCTCAGTAAGTCTCTGCGGATAGCCAATCCCCGGTGTCAGAGCGGAAGCATTTGCATCTTCCGATGCCTGTACGATTCCGACGATTTTAAGTTCTTCGCCCTGATCCACAAGTTTCTTCATATATTCCTTATTATCGGATTTATCCTTCCAGATCTTGTACTGGCTGTCATATTCGTAGCAGTCAGACACATTGACCAGTTTAAAAGTTTTTCCAATAATATCCTCATAGGTATATGTTCCGATATTTGCCGGAGTGTTCACATCTTCTTCATTGATAAATTCCTGGATCATTTCGTCCAGTTCCATCTGATCCCGCAGTCCCAAAGTATAAAGGAGAAAATCACTCATGCCTCCGTCCGAAGTCAACACCAGTACACATTCATTATAATTCTGCGGCCAGCGTCCCGCCTTCACATCATACTGGTTCTCATAAAGCCCCTCCGTCTTAGGCATTTCATAAAAAACATTCGTACTCATCATCGATGACATCAGACTGTTGGTACTTGCGCCAGAGCTGATTCCAAGCGACTCAAAGGATTTGTCCGGATTCACCTGGCGAATGGAACCATCCTTGTTCTGCCGATAGATTCTTGGTGAAATATTATAAGAATATTCAACGGCACTGGTATAGTCCTCAATTCCACTTTTTCCTCCATCCAGATATTCTTTTAAAGACTTCAGGTCGTTGGAATCCATCGTGGAAAACATATTGGTCATCATCTGCATAACCTTGACTTCCCCGTCTTTTTTTGTCTCCTTCTTATCCGAACTGCCCGAATCACTGTCCATATTACCTACCATCATCGATGTCATATCAAATCCGGTACTCTGGATCTGAAGCGGATACTCGGAAAGAGTCTCTTCTTCAATTGACTTGATGTAGGCATTGACTCCGTTGGAAAGTGCCAGTATCAGTGCAATCCCGATAATTCCAATAGAACCGGCAAAAGATGTCAGAAGAGTCCTTGCTTTCTTCGTCTTTAAGTTATTAAAGCTCAGGGAAAGAGCCGTCAGAAATGACATGGAAGCTTTCCCCATATTCTTATGCTCCGGCTCCTTCATGACCGCTTCATTGACATAAAATTCGTCCGTATCCGAACGGATCTTTCCATCCTTGAGCGTTACGATACGGGTCGCATATTCTTCAGCAAGCTCTGGGTTATGTGTAACCATTACAACAAGCCGGTCTTTTGCCACTTCTTTTAAAAGTTCCATAACCTGCACACTGGTCGCCGTATCCAGCGCTCCTGTCGGCTCATCAGCAAGCAGGATATCCGGATCATTGACCAGCGCACGGGCGATTGCCACCCTCTGCATCTGTCCGCCTGACATCTGGCTCGGTTTTTTATGCAACTGCTCCCCAAGACCAACTTTTTTCAGAGCCTCAATCGCTCTCTTTTTCCGTTCTTCCTTCCCGATCCCAGAAATAGTCAGTGCCAGCTCCACATTGGCAAGCACCGTCTGATGTGGAATCAGATTATAACTCTGAAATACAAAACCAATTGTATGATTCCGATAGGAATCCCAGTCTCTGTCTTTATATTTTTTCGTAGAAATCCCGTTGATGATCAGATCACCACTATCGTACCGATCCAGTCCACCGATGATGTTAAGAAACGTCGTCTTTCCCGAACCACTCGGTCCCAGGATCGCAACAAATTCATTGTCCCTGAAATTCAGGCTTACATCATCCAGTGCCTTCTGTACCAGCGTACCTGTACGGTATTCTTTGCAGATATGTTGAATTTGAAGCATAAAAATTCTCCTTTTAAGTTGTAACTCATGAAACGCATATGTTTCATTGTACACCCTTAAAAGGAGAAAATCATGTCTTTTAGAAAAATTTTATTCTTTATTTTCTGAGAAGTTCTTTTCCCGAAATACCTGGCTCTGTCATATTGACCGGATCCAAAACGGTTTCCATCTCTTTTTCACTTAAAAGCCCTTCTTTGAGGATCAGATTACGGATGGATTCTCCGGTCTTCATTGCTTTTTTCGCAATCTCCGCTGCTTTCTCATAGCCTACATGCGGACAGATTGCAGTAATTACGCCGATGCTGTTCTCTACCAGCTGACGGCATCTCTCTTCATTGGCTGTGATTCCTGTCACACAATTGTCAACAAAAGTCTGCACTGCATATGCAAGTGTATCGATCGACTGGAACAGACAGTAGAATACGATCGGTTCAAACGCATTCAGTTCCAGCTGTCCACCCTCTGCTGCCATCGTGATCGTCACATCATTTCCAATGATGTTAAATGCGACCTGGTTCACTACTTCCGGGATGACCGGATTCACTTTTCCCGGCATGATCGAAGAACCATTCTGCTTTGCCGGAAGGTTGATCTCACCAAATCCGGCTCTTGGTCCGGATGACATCAGACGCAGGTCATTGGCAATCTTGGAAAGTGTGACTGCACACGCTTTCACTGCACCGGATACTGCCACAAACGGATCCAGGTTCTGGGTTGCATCGATCAGATCAAAAGCCTGGACAAACTGAATATCAGATATTTTTGAAAGATTCGGAACAATACGGCTTACATAGGCTTCATCTGCATTGATTCCGGTTCCGACTGCCGTTCCACCCATGTTGACGGTACGCATCTCGTCCATCGCATTATCCATACGGTGGATATCACGCATGATGGCATCGGAATATGCCTGAAATTCCTGACCCAGACGGATCGGAACTGCATCCTGCATTTGGGTGCGTCCCATTTTGATCACATGGTCAAATTCCTCTGCCTTTTTGCAGAGCGCTCCATGAAGTCTGAGCAGTTCTTTTTTCAGATTCTGAAGAAGTCTGAGTGAAGTCATCTTGCCAGCTGTCGGAATAACATCATTTGTGGACTGTCCGCAGTTTACATCATCATTCGGATTTACTGCTGAATATTCTCCCTTTTTTCCGCCAAGGATCTCAATCGCACGGTTGGCAATGACTTCGTTTGCATTCATGTTCAAAGAAGTTCCCGCACCTCCCTGGATCGGATCTACGATAAAGTACTCATGCAACTTTCCTGCAAGGATCTCATCACATGCCTGTACGATTGCTTTTGCCTTTTTCTTTTCCAGAATCCCACTCTCGCAGTTGGTGATCGCAGATGCTTTCTTTATGTACGCAAGACTGTTGATGATCTCCGGATGCATATTCAGCCCGGTAATACGGAAATTCTCCGCAGCACGCAGTGACTGTACCCCGTAATATACATCTCCCGGAATATCTTTTTCCCCTATTGAATCCTGTTCTACACGATAACCTGTCTTGTTTTCTTTTCCATTTTCCATCTCAAAATCCCTCGATTTTCCATTTTTCTCTGGCGTATTGCCTTTGTTGTTTTCATTATATCTCTGTGTTACAATATAATCTAATACATATATTTTTATAGTAACTATAATTTTAAAACTATGTCAAAGGAGAATACCTATGTTTCAGGGAATGGAATATGTCTATGAAGTTTATCTGGAAAAAAGCTTTTCCAAGGCGGCTGAGAAGTTATTTATCTCACAGCCTTCACTCAGTGCCAACGTAAAGCGTGTCGAGCATCACATCGGATATCCGATCTTTGACCGGAGTACCAAACCACTTTCCCTTACCGAATGTGGGGTACAGTATATCAAAGCGGTAGAAAAAATAAAAAGTATCCAGAATGAATTTGAAGGATTTGCAAACGACTGGGGCGACCTAAAAAAAGGAACACTCACCCTCGGAGGAAGCAACTTGTTTTCCTCCTGGATCCTGCCTTCGCTGATCGCGGATTTTGCCCGCAAATATCCTCTGATCCAGATCAGCCTGGTTGAAGAAACCACTGCCAATCTTGCCCGTATGCTGCGACACGGGCAGCTGGATCTGATGCTGGACAGCAGTGTTCTGGATGCCACCATCTACGGCTACCGTAAATTTCAGGAAGAGCACCTGATCCTTGCTGTTCCGGGAGCATTCCCGATCAATAATACGCTACGCTCCTATCAACTTCCTGTAGAAGATATCCTGAGCAAAAAATTTCTGGAAGAATCCTGCCCTCCAGTTCCTCTGACACGCTTTAAAAGTGAGCCTTTTATTATGCTGAAACCGGAAAACGACACTGGAAAACGTGCCCGTATGATCTGCCAGAACAATCTCTTTGAACCAAATATCATCCTGGAAATGGATCAACAGATGACTTCTTACAACATCACCTGCTCCGGCATGGGGATCTCTTTTATCGGAGATATCATGCTCTCAAAAGTACCTCTTACCTCTGATGTGGTGTACTATAAGCTTCCTGCAGGCGAAAGCAGCCGTGACATCCGGTTCTACTGGAAAAATGGTCGCTACCAGACAAGGGCAATGGAAGAATTTTTAAAAATGGCGTGCCAGTAAGGCACGCCACTTTCCTGTAGAACAGATACTATCTATTTATCTGCAATCTTGAATCCGACAAATAATTCTTCTCTACATAAACCTACTCACTTCTCAGTGCATCGATTGGATTCATGTTCGCCGCCTTCACCGACGGAAGGAGTCCGAAAATAATTCCAATCAGTGTGGAAAATACTACTCCGACCAGAATGGACACTCCGCTGATTGCCACCGGAACTGCCGAGACTGCAGAAATAATATAGGCAAGCGCAATCCCTCCTGCCACACCGATCAGACCTCCGAGAAGGGTAAGTACTGCCGCTTCCGTCAGAAACTGCATCAGGATCCTTCTTTTTCTTGCCCCCAGTGCCTTTTTCAGACCGATTTCTCTCGTTCTTTCTGTCACAGACACCAGCATAATATTCATAACACCGATCCCGCCAACCAGAAGTGAAATGCTTGCAATCCAGAGCAGCTGCTGGTTCGTCGAGCTGCTGATCTCCTGGATCTGGTTCGCCTGTTCCAGAAGATCTTCCCCTTTATACTTTATCGTCTCATCAGACACGGTCAGGTAACTGTTCAGGATATCTGCCGCCTTTTCTCCTGCCGCAGTCATCTCATCTGTGCTTGTCGCGCGGACAACCAGATTCTGCGGTTCATCGTACTGATAAATAATCGGCCACAGTGTATCCGGAATACAGATCGTTCCGCTTCCATCCGTGGATACATAACGGTAATAGTCTTCCATCGAATTGATCACCGGCTGTGAATTTTCTTTTCTCGCCATCATACCGATCACCGTAAATGGCTCCCCTTTAACCTCAATAATCTTTCCAATCACATTTCCATCCGGAAATAGAGCTGTGGCTGTCGTTTTATCAAGCAGCACAACTTTTCGGTTTGCAGTAAAATCTTTTTCGGAAAAGCCACGCCCTTTTGTGATCTGAAATCCATAGGCATCCAGATAATTGGAATCTATTCCAAAAATATTACAGCTTGCCAGCTTCTGACTGCCTGCATATACAGCATCATATTCATTTCGTCTGTGATAAAGGGCTGCACTTTCCACCTCATCCAGTGTCTGGATCTCACCAAGTACCTGATCTGAAATCTCCGGTATTCCATCCGGAACCTCCTGATAAGACAGATCCAGTGTCCAGTCTCCCTGATAAAGCTGGATATTGACCGCATTATTTCCCGCGCCAACCAGATTTTTCTTGATCTGCTCATTGGTTCCTTTGATCGTTGAAACAATTGCAATGATCGATCCGATTCCGATAATAATACCAAGCATCGTCAGCGCAGACCGCAGCTTATGACTCCAGATTCCCTGAAATGCCAGCCTGATATCTTCAAGCATCTCCTCACCCCCTCATTAATTATAATCATACAATGACTCCACTGTCTTTGTCTTCGCACCCTCTTTTACATTTCTTCCATACGGAAATGCAATCTCATCCTCCATGGTAAGTCCGGAAACGATTTCCATGGAACCGTACATATTTTTTCCAACCTCTACATACTGCTTCTCCAGCCTTCCATGTTTTCCTTTCTTGTATACATAGGAGCGGTTTCCGTCTTCTCTTATGAACATCTGTTCCAGGTAAATCGAATTCCCATTGTCACCCGAAAGTCCGTCTACGGAAATACTGACACCCTCACCAGATGAAAGGTCTGCATCTTTCTCAACCACTGCAGTAAACGGATAGTAGGACATATTAGGATTCTCGCTGCTCTTCATACTTTCAACCGGTGAATTACCGATACTGGTGATCGTTGCCTCATAAGAGTTCCCCGTATTCCAGGAAGTCACCATCACAGTCATACCCTCTTTTAATTTATCATAGCTGCTTTCGGCAATCCCTCCGATTACATAACAACCATTTTTTCCGGTCACAGATATAACCGGTTTATTTTCCAGCTTTGCCTCTTCTTCGTCAAGTACAGCTTTTACCGTTCCCTCTACTGTACTCTTTACAACACCATTATTTACTTTTTTATCCAGCTTTTTCAATTCCAATTGTGCTGTTCGCTTTTCCAGATCCAGATCCTTGATCTTCTGCTCTTTTTCCTGGATCTGCTTTGCCTGCTCTTCCCTGGTCATTCCATCTGCATCTCCCGGATCCGGCTCCTCATATCCACCAGGATTATCCGGTTCGTCCGGAATTTTCGGCTCTTCCGGTGTCCCCGGCTGTTCCGGATTTTCGGGCTTTATTACCTGTCCGGTCTTTCCGTCCAGCGTCCAGGAGTATAAAAGAAGCGTCGGTTCCTTCTCCTGATCCACTACATCAAAGATACAGACTGCCCTCTCTTCCAGCATTTTCAGCATGAACTCCGCATTTACCGTTGCTCCCGGCGCACAAAGATAGCGATACGGCTTTTCTTTTGTTCCATCTCCATCTTCATTATAAGGAGCAGCGTCCTTTGTAATCTCTTTATAAATGATCTTATCCTTCAGTTCTTCCGGAAACGGCTTCCCGATTGATGGTTTTTCCGGTCCTTCCGGATTTTCTGGTGTCTCCGGCTGCTCAGGATTTTCGGAAGTATCCGGATTTTCCCCTTCATTTTTCTTTGCATCCGCAGTCCGTATTATTCCAGGTCTGGTTCCTTTTGCAGTCATTTTCCGCAGCTCATCCTGGCTTCTTTCAACAGACGAAACAATCTTTGCATTTTTCAGCTGCTCTAATTCTGCCTTTTGATTCTGAATATTCAGTTCAATCCCCTGAATCTCCATCTGCTTCATTTCCTGCTCAAGTCCTGCAAGCGTAGTATCATAGGCAACCAGACGATCGCCGATCTTCACCGTATCCCCTGATTTGACATAAATCTCCTTGATCGTAAGGGTATCATCATGGTAAATGTCCTGGCTCGCACCTGCCTGCACCTTCGCATAATCATAAATATCCGATTCTGAATACCATCCGCCATTACTCATACTGGCTACCGGTGCAACCTTGACCGCTTTTTCACTTTTTTTCATTGCAAATATAATGCCGCCTCCAATGAAACATACACAGACAACCAAAGCAATCCCGATCTGAAGAATTTTTTTCTTATTTCTTTTTTGAAAAGTCATCCTTTATTCCCCCTCTTCCATGCCTCCTGCCTGTACATTTTCGTTCTTCTGAACGGCTGCTCCTTCTTTACATTCTCCATCCGGCCAGACAATGTAATCCGTCTCTTTCAGTCCTTCTGTGATTTCCCATGTATCCTGCTTCTCATCATAAGCACCAAGCTTTACATTTCTCTTTTCCAGTCTGTCCTTTTTATTTGCTACCCAAACGTAAGGCTCTTTCCCGTCTGCATCTACAATATAAGCAGTCATCAGATGTAATCCCTCTGTATTTACTCCAGTTCCAGGCTCGATATATACATGCTGTCCCAGCATCAGACCATCACTGGTTTCAAGCGTTACATAAAATGGATACTTAGTTGCCCGGGCAGAAGAATCCGAACCGGAATACATCTCGCTTTGTGAACTGCTCTCCGGTTTTTCTGTGTCGATCACATCCACAGATCCCTTCCAGATTTCCTCCTGGTTATTCCTTGCCCGCACCGTCACATCCATTCCCGGCTGAAGCTCACCGATATTCTGTTCACTGATTTTTCCCTTAATTCGGTATTTTCCGGTAGAAAGAATGCTCATAAATGCCTGCTTTTCTCCACTGTAATCATCATAACCAGGATCCGGATTGATCTCCTGGATAATTCCTGCAATCGTGGATGTCACCGTGGATGATTCCAGACTCTTCTTCGTCCGGTTCACTTCCAGTTCTTTTACTTTATAATTATATTCTTCCTGTTTTACATTCGTCTGCAGCTCCTGGATCTGCGTTGTATAAGAAAGCTGCTCACCTGCCGGTGCATTCTTTTTCTCTGTCGTTAAGGCCGCAATCTGTGAATTCAGATTGGAAATACTGTTTCCTATCTTTTCCAGTTCCAGATTTCCCTGCTCCAGTGTCATCGCAAGCTCCTCTGTATCATATTCAAAGAGTTTCGTCCCAGGCTCCACTTCCTGCCCTTTTTCCACGAAAATCTCTTTCACTTTCTGTCCTTCTGAAAGTGAGATTTTCAAAGTATCCTGCGCCTCCACAACGCCTGCAAAGCGGTTCACGGTTCCGCTTCCGTTTCCGGTGATCACGCTGACCTTATCCGCGTAGAGGATGTTCTTCGCGGAATCCTTTCCCCCTCCTGAAACCATGTGCAGGATTGCGGCAATCAGAGCGACTGCAAAAATAAGGCAGATGATGAAAATCACCTTTTTCTTCCCCATCAGATTGTCTTTGAAATTCCCATTTACATTCATTTTCATTCCCTCCTCATCATTCTACTTTTAAGGTGTAAAAGTTTGTTGAAGTTAGTCCGACAAAGTGTATATAGAAAGTGCTGCGGCTTCCCTTCGGCAAACCATTCCGAGGAACCTCTGAAAGCGGGAATCGTGTTCAGCAAAGGCTTCCACGATTCCTGAGTTTCCTCTCCATTGCCTCAATAAGGAAGCCGCAACACTTTCTATATACACTTTGTCCCTCTAAGTTATCGCACAATACCATCACCTCGTAACTTGCGTTCCGATATCCAATCATAGTTTCAGTATACTGGAAAACAGTTGGAAATACTATTTAGATTTTCTTAAATTTTCGTTCATTTCTGTGTCATATAATCTTTTGACTGAACTTTCGTTCTTTTATTTCTACATAAATAATCCGCCCACTTCCCACAGCAGAAATTCCTGCCCTTTTTATTATGGAATACTCAGAAGGGCAAAGCCGGCAAAGTAGAATGACCGACCGGACGAAAAGAATTGTCATAGATTCACTTATTACGCAATGGAGATGAAACCCAGGAATCGTGGAAGCCTCTGCTGAACACGATTCCCGCCCCAAGGGGTTCATCGGAATGGTTTGCGTAATGGAATTTATGACAATTCTTTTCGTCCGGTCGGTCTCACAACCTCCCCTGCCTTTCGTCCCCTTCCACACAAAAACACCGCAGGATTCCCCCATTTCCTGCGGTGTTTTCTTACATACCTCTATTCTTCTACCATATGACAAGCTACTTTATGCCCCGCCTTCACCTCTCTGAAAACCGGTGCTTCCTGTCTGCATTTTTCTGTCGCATTCGGACAGCGTGTGGAGAACGCACAACCCTTAAAATCTTCGGTTCTGACCGGCTGTTCTCCGGAAAGCTCTGAAAATCCGTCCCGCTCAATATACGGATCCGGCACAGAAGCAAAAAGTCCTTTCGTGTACGGATGGAGTGGATTTGCAAACAATTCTTCGGTATCGGTTTCTTCTACCAGTGTTCCCAGATACATAACCCCAATACGATCTGAGATAAAACGGATAACACCGATATCGTGTGAAATAAATAAAAGGCTGAGTCCCAGTTCCTTCTGAAGCTGCATCAGCATATTCAGGATCTGTGCCTGAATGGATACGTCAAGTGCAGATACCGGTTCATCACAGACGATCAGCTTTGGTCCGATAACAAGGGCACTTGCAATACCAAGACGCTGTACCTGCCCACCGGAAAGCTCGTGCGGAAAACGGAAATAATGGTCTTCGGAAGTCTAAAAAAAGGACATTCGCAATCCGCTTTGCTACTTGCTCATAACAAAAATGAGATTGCAAAGCAATCCCATTTTCGTTAAATTCTTTTGTGAACTGTTCGATTATGCGTTCATCTGAGCTGCAACTTCAGCTGCGAAATCTTCATTTTTCTTTTCAAGACCTTCACCTGTCTCGAAACGAACGAATTTCTTCAGAGTGATAGTTGTTCCGTTAGCTTTTCCAACTTCGTCAAGGTATTTAGCTACAGACTGTTTTCCATCTTCAGCTTTTACATATACCTGATCTAACAGACAGATTTCCTTCATCTCTTTGTTGATACGTCCGGAAATCATTCCCTGGATAACCTTTTCCGGTTTCTGAGATTCTTTCGGGTCGTTCATAATCTGAGCAAGAAGAATTTCTTTCTCATGTGCGATGTAATCAGCATCTACATCTGCCTGGCTTACATACTTAGCATTTAAAGCTGCTACCTGCATAGCTACGTTTTTCAGAGCTTCTTTAACAGCATCGTTAACAACTGCTGTATCAGCTTCTACAAGAACACCGATACGTCCGCCACCGTGGATATAAGATACTACACAGCCATCTGTAACGATCTTTTCGAATCTTCTGATGCTGAGCTTTTCTCCGATTACAGAAATCTTTTCTGTAAGTGCATCGTTAACTGTCTTAGAAGCATCTTCGTTCCAAGCTTCAGCCATGAATCCTTCCATATCTGTAGCTTTTGTAGTAAGTGCCTGATTAACAACTGCTTTTACGAATGCCTGGAAATCAGCGTTCTTAGCAACGAAGTCTGTCTCAGAGTTAACTTCTACGATAGCTGCTGTCTTATCTTCTTTAACGTCTGCCATAACAATACCTTCAGCTGCGATACGTCCGGCTTTCTTAACAGCCTTAGCTTCGCCGTTCTTTCTGAGGTATTCGATTGCTGCATCCATATCTCCGTTAGATTCGTTCAGAGCTTTTTTGCAGTCCATCATACCAGCGCCTGTCATTTCTCTTAATTCTTTTACCATGCTTGCTGTGATTGCCATGATTTTTTCCTCCATCTTTCAATATGATCTTTTGGATTGTTCGAATTATTCTTCTGTTGTTTCTTCAGCTGTTTCTACGTCTTCGCCTTCGTAAACTTCTTCTGCTTCGCCCTGGTTTGCTTCGATTACAGCATCAGCCATCTTAGATACGATAAGTTTTACAGCTCTGATAGCATCATCATTTCCTGGAATTACATAATCAAGTTCTTCCGGATCACAGTTTGTATCAGCAATACCGATCAGCGGGATTCCGAGTGTGTGAGCTTCCTGAACACAGATTCTTTCTTTCTTAGGATCTACTACAAAGATAGCATCCGGGATTCTCTTCATTTCTTTGATTCCGCCAAGGTTCTTTTCAAGCTTTTCCCATTCTTTCTTGATTTCGATAACTTCTTTCTTCGGCAGTACATCGAATGTTCCGTCTTCTGACATAGCTTCGATTTCTTTCAGACGAGCG
>ERZ772900.738-NODE-738-length-33357-cov-26.098463_pt1 | contig 33357 bp, 28 predicted proteins | sample MGYA00512124_ERZ772900 | MGnify/ENA primary metagenome ERZ772900 (study PRJEB29015, sample SAMEA2737716) | human gut metagenome | biome: human gut; feature: human-associated habitat; material: faeces | place: China | collected 2012 ... | reverse complement strand
CATCTGAATTTGTTCTGCAAAACATACGCAAAAGCATATTGCACAGACAAGTACAGGTATCCAAAAATATTGTTTCTGAAAAACATGGGGCATAAACAGCACCTCCCGATTCCATGCTATGACGCTGACAGCACATAATATGCTTTTTCTCCGCATATGCTTTTGCGAGGTGATCGTCATGGGAAAACGGCTCATAGATGCAGGCCGGCGAGCGCTGCAGCTCGAAACATATTTGCAGCTGACCGGAAACCGAGAGATCTATCTGGAAAACTGCCGCCGCATCCTGGAATACAACGATATTCGAATTGTTGTACAAACCGCCGAACTGGTATTGGAAATCTGGGGAAGTGATTTGCAGGCTGACAGCCGTTCTCCGGAAAGCCTAGTGATTCATGGACAAATCCAATCTATCACACTTACACCAAAGGGGGTGCGCCATGGAACAGCATCTGCGGAGTGAATATCACGCTGCTGCTGCCGGCGGCAGACTGTACGCATTTGTAAACGCCATGCACGCTGCCGGCATATGCTGCAAAAAACAGCGCTGTGAGGAAAATATCTATCAATTTCGGTTCTATGCCAAGCATCGAAAAGCAGTAGAACAGTTGGCGCAAACATACCATGTACAGCTGACATTAACGCCCCGAAAAACATATCCGTATTGCAATTACGGTCGTCCGGGAACAAAGTACGAGGAACTGGCTGAATATCGGATGAAGAATCATGATTTGTAAGCCGGGAGTTTATCGAAATATAAAAGAATACGGGCGAAGAAACATTCACATGCTGTTTCTCCGCCCGTATTCTTTATGGATACTTCGGCATCAGGAAAGTTCTAGGCCGAGGGCTTCCTTGAGTTTCAGCAGACTGGGGTTTTTCTTACTCATCATCTGAAAACGCTCTACGTGACTATAGGGACGCACGTTTTCGTTGGCCTCGCTTACCCGTGTAGTCATTCTGATTTTGCGGTTATGTAGTTTTTCCTGCAGATGGGCTTCTATCTTCGGTGCCAGTTGCTGCATGTATTTCTGAACCATGTCATTGTCCACCGCTACTTCAAATGTCTGCTGGTCGGCCAGCAGGTGAGGGTGCATGTTCATCATGCGTCCGGCATTGGCGGCCTCTTCTTTAGGTAGCAGACTGGCGAACTCACGCCAGTAATAGCCTAAGTCTTTTTCATTGAACATGTAATCTTCCCATGTCTCTGCCACGGGCTGTTGCACGGGCGCATTGGATGCTGTTCGTGCAGTTGGCTCTGCGGAGGCTGTCTGTGTCTTGCGGATAGACATGCCTAAACTGCCGGCTTTGATGACCGGTGCCTTTCTTTCCGTACTTACTTTGGGCAGTGGACTGCTTTTAGTGTAGGGTACTTCCGATTGCTGCAAGGTGCTTGTATAAGGTTGTGCACTTGCTGCCGCCGGTTGAGGCTGAGGAGTCGGCTGAGAGACCGGAGCTGTAGCTGCCGGAGTCGCTTGTGCGGGTGGAGCTACAGGCTGACTGGCTTGTGCCGTATGGAAGACGGGGGATAACTGTTTCTTAGGGCCATGCCCACTTCCGGCATCTTCCGGTTCGGCTGTGAGTTGTGCCACCTGAATAAGGGTGAGCTCTACCAGCAGGCGTTTGTTCTTACTTTGCCGGTAGTTCAGGTCGCAGTCGTTGCACAGCTTCATGGCTTTGTACAGGAATTGTGGCGTACATTTCTGCGCTTGAGCCTGGTATCGATCCCGGATAGAAGCACCGGCTTCCAGCAGTTGCAGGGTAGACGGGTCGCGGCTTACCAGCAGGTTTCGGAAATGTGAAGTCAGTCCCGTGATGAAATGGTTGCCGTCAAATCCTTTTCGAAGAATATCATTGAACGTGAGCAGGCATTCGGCTACTTTATTTTCCAGAAAGAAATCGGTCAGTTTGAAATAATATTCGTAGTCCAGTACGTTCAGGTTCTCAATCACACTTTGGTAGGTGATGTGTCCGTTGGTGAAGCTCACTACCTGGTCGAAGATGGAGAGGGCATCACGCATACCCCCGTCAGCTTTCTGTGCAATGACGTTCAGGGCTTCCGGTTCGGCTTCGATGTGCTCCTTGCGGGCTACGTTCTCCAGATGCTCTACCGTATCGTTGACCGTGATGCGGCTGAAGTCGTAAATCTGGCATCGGCTCAGGATGGTAGGAAGAATTTTATGCTTTTCAGTGGTGGCCAGAATAAAAATGGCATGCTGAGGCGGTTCTTCCAGTGTCTTCAGAAAGGCATTGAATGCGGCGGTAGACAGCATGTGTACCTCGTCAATGATATACACCTTGTACTTGCCGATTTGGGGCGGGATGCGTACTTGCTCAATCAAGGAACGGATGTCTTCGACTGAGTTGTTGGAGGCCGCATCCAACTCATGGATATTGTAGGAACGCTGTTCGTTGAAAGCCTTGCATGACTCACATTCGTTGCATGCCTCTCCTTCACTGGTCGGGTGAAGACAGTTGATGGTCTTGGCAAAGATACGGGCGCAGGTGGTCTTTCCTACTCCTCGCGGACCGCAGAACAGGTAGGCATGCGCCAGTTTATGATTGGCAATGGCATTTTTCAGGGTCGTGGTCAATGCACGTTGTCCCACTACGGTATCGAAAGTAGAGGGACGGTATTTGCGTGCCGATACGATATAATTTTCCATGTGTCGATTCTTTTGTTTGATTCCTTGATATTTCTGCAAATGTACATAAAATCTCTTTCTTGTCATGGGCTTGCTATGAAATAATTTCTATCTTTGCAAGGGTAATAAAGTGTGCATTTTATGAGTAAACTGGCTAATATATGGGCTTTTATAAAAAGGCATAAGTATTGGGTAACCATCGGTATTTTTCTGCTGATTATCGGGGTGTTGGATGAAAACAGTCTGATACGCCGCATAGCACATAAGCGTGAAATTCATCAGTTGAATACGGAAATTGAGCGTTACCGTAAGCAGTATGAGGAGGACAGCAAGTTGCTGAAGGAGATTACCTCAAATAAGGAAGCGCTGGAGAAGGTGGCTCGTGAAAAATACCTGATGAAGAAAGAAAATGAGGATATTTTTATTTTTGAAGAAGACAAGTGATGGAATCAAAGATGAAGGATAAACTGGCTGTTGTGGGGGCCATTGTGTTGTTTATTGGCTTGGCATTGCAGTTTGTAAAACTGGCATGGGCTCCGTATGTGTATCTGGTAGGAGCTTGTTTGTTTGCCTACGTACAGCTGGTTTCCGATTATAAGGGAAAGAATATCATTATTCGTCGTTTGCGCCGTCAGCAGCTTTTAGGAGCCATGTTGCTGGTGTTGACAGGGGTAATTATGTTGTTGTGGAAACGGAACGAATGGATTGTTTGCCTGACGGTGGCTGCGGTATTGGAACTTTACACGGCATTCCGTATTCCGCAGGAAGAAGCAAAGGAGAATTAGTGTGACAGTATAAATTAAGGAACCATGAAAGAAAGGTATTGGAAATATTCACTGATTGTTTTTATCCTTGGATTGGGGTATTTGCTGTTCCGCCAGGCACAGCCGTTTATGAACGGTATTTTGGGAGGATTTACGCTTTATTTGCTGTTGCGTAACTTCACTTTCTGGCTTCAGACCAAAATGAAGCCGGCATTGGCTGTATGGCTGGTGACAATTGGAGTGACACTTTTTATTCTGATACCACTTTCTTTGTTTAGCTGGGCTTTGGTGAGCCAGGTCTCTAAGATGCACTTTGATACGGAGGCTATCATTCGTCCGGCATGGCATGTGATTGATTTTATCAAAGACCGTACGGGTTTTGATATTTTGTCGGAGAAAAGTCTGTCGTTCTTTGTGTCACAGGCTTCTTCCATCGGGCAGTCGGTAATGAGTGGGGTAAGCGACCTGCTGGTTAATCTGTGCGTGGCCATTATGCTGTTGTTCTTTATGCTTTACGAGGGGAAATCCATGGAGCACTATATATCCACGCTGTTACCTTTTAAAGCCGAGAATAAGATTGAAGTGCTGAAGAAGGTACAGCTGATGGTGCGTTCCAACGCCATTGGAATTCCTTTGCTGGCCATTATCCAAGGATTTATATCGTTAGGAGGCTATTTGATTTGCGATGCCCCCAATCCATTTCTAAGTGCCATGTTGACAGCTTTTGCTTCGGTAATTCCTTTGGTAGGTACTGCTTTGGTATGGGTACCGATTACTATCTACTTCCTGATTGTAGGAAGCTGGGTAAATGCTCTGATGATGCTGGGATATGGAGCTATCATCGTATCACAGTGCGATAACCTGATTCGTTTCCTGCTCCAGAAAAAAATGGCGGATGTGCATCCGTTGATTACGATTTTTGGTGTAGTGGCCGGTCTCCCTTTATTTGGCTTTATGGGAGTGATATTTGGTCCGTTGCTCGTATCGCTGTTCCTTCTTTTTGTGGATATGTTCCGGAAGGAATTCTTGCTGGAAGACAACCAATCGGCTACGCCTGATTGATTCGTTCTTCCAGGAATTTCATAATCTCTTCCGCTTGTGTAGGATGGAACCACGTGATTTCCGGGTCTCTCTTGAACCAAGTCATCTGTTTCCGGGAATAGATGCGCGAGTTTTGCTTGATTTTTTCTATCGCAAAGGGAAGCTCCCATTCTCCATCCAGGTAGTTGAATATCTCTTTGTAGCCTACAGTATTGAGTGAATTGAGGTGCTTGTAGGAGTATACGCTTTTGACTTCCTCCAGCAATCCTTCTTTCATCATTTCATCCACGCGCTGGTTAATGCGCTGGTAAAGCTCTTCACGGTCGCGTGTGAGGCCAATTTTGATGATTTGAAACGGACGTTCTTTGGTGTTGCGGGTGCGGAATGAAGTGTAGGTTTTTCCCGTCATATAACAGATTTCCAGTGCGTGAATCACCCGCTTGGGGTTTTTCAGGTCTACAATGCGGTAATACTCCGGATCGAGTACCCGTAGTTCTGCACAAAGTTGCTCCAGACCTTCATTTTCGTAGCGGCGCAACATCAGTTCTCGTGTTTCTTTGTCAACCGTAGGAATATCGTCTATTCCTTTACAGACTGCGTCAACGTACATCATGGAGCCTCCGGTCATCACCACTACCGGATGGGTCTTGAATAACTCTTCCAACTTCTTTAGTACTTCCGCCTCGAATTGGGCTGCGCTGTAGTAATCAGTCAGTTCAAGGGTACCTACAAAATAGTGGGGTACTCGCTTTAACTGGTCGGGAGTGGGGGCTGCGGTACCAATTTTCAAGTCTTTATACAGCTGGCGGGAGTCTGAAGAGATGATAGAGGTATGATACTTTTCGGCAATGGAAAGACTCAATTCTGTTTTTCCTACACCGGTAGGACCAATAAGTACGATAAGGACGGGCTTTTTCATTTGTATGTGGGGATAGGTCGGTAGGGGAAAAAAGAAAATGTCATTCTGAGTCAGACCCAGGATGACATTTCTTATATTGTTTCAAACTGATGTAACTACGTGTCAGCTCTTTTTAATATTTATCTTCATCATAAGGATTTCCGCTTCCTTCGTTGATGTCAAAACCTTCCGGGTCAAAGTCTTCCATGTCGTAGTCTTGATCGCCATAGAAGTTTTCGTCAAGGTCGAGTGCAGCGTTTGTATTCATCTGTTCATCAAAATCGATGGTCTGTTGAGGAGCTTCTCCATTTTTACGAGTGCATACTGCCTTGTCCAAATCTTTTCCGGTGATGATTTCTGAAAGTTCAATGAAGAATACACGTTCAGCAAGTGGGTCAAACACATATATCATCTTCTGTTTTTCATCTTCCAGCAATTCGCTTAGAGGAGTTTCTCTCATGATGTATGTATCTTCTTCCGAGCTTCCGCTTCCCATGTCTTCCAGCGTTATTTCTGTTTCTTTTTCCCAGTCATCGTCACAGATGAAGAAAGAAGTCATCTGGTCATCTTTGTATCCAGTTGATTTCAGAATAGCTTCGTGAAGGTCGTAGAAAGAAGCTTCAGAGTCGATTTGGATTTCTCTTAAGAAATCATCGACTTCGTCAGATATGATTCTAAATTTGTATACCATTTTCTTTTTGTCTTTTGTTGATGGGGGTAAATATACAAAATCTTTTTTATCGGATGATACCGCGCTGTGAGTTTTCCACAAATGAAATGATGTATTCAATTTCGGGTGTCATCGGCATTTCAGCTTTTATCTGTGCAATGGCTTCCGTAACATTTTTCCCACTATTGTAAATAATGCGGTAGGCATTGTGGATTATTTCAATCTGCTCGTTTGTAAATCCTCGACGACGAAGACCTACAATATTGATGCCACAATAAGCAATTGGATCTCTTCCGGCAATGATATAAGGTGGTATGTCTTTGCTGAAACGGCAACCGCCCTGAATCATAACGTAGCTTCCTACATGGCAGAATTGATGCATTAGTACAACACCACTTACGATAGCATTGTCATCGATAATCACTTCTCCAGCCATTTTGGTTTGGTTGCCAATAATACATCCGTTTCCCACAATCGTATCATGAGCTACGTGTACTCCTTCCATCAGCAGGTTATTATTACCTACTACAGTTTTACCTTTGGCTGCTGTACCACGATTGATAGTTACATTCTCACGGATGGTATTGTTGTCTCCGACTTCTGCAGTGGTTTCTTCTCCGTGAAATTTCAGGTCTTGTGGGATAGCTCCAATTACTGCTCCGGGGAATATACGGTTTCCATTTCCAATACGGGAACCATACAGAATGTTGGCATTCGGCATAATGACATTATTGTCACCAATGACTACATTCTTGTCAATGAAGACAAAAGGACCTATTTCTACGTTCTCCCCGATTTTGGCTTCCGGGTCTATATATGCTAAAGGACTGATCATGTTACTTGTTTTTTACAATTTGTGCCATAAATTCAGCTTCGCAGACAATCTTTTCACCTACGAAAACATATCCTTTCATGGTAGATATTCCTCGGCGAATAGGTGCCATCAATTCGACCCTGAAAATTAAAGTATCACCTGGAACCACTTTCTGACGGAACTTTACATTGTCTATCTTCAAGAAATAGGTGGAATATTTTTCCGGTTCGTCTACTGAATTCAAAACCAGCAAACCTCCTACTTGAGCCATTGCTTCAATTTGTAATACACCAGGCATTACAGGTTCTTGCGGGAAATGGCCTTGGAAGAATGGTTCGTTGGATGTCACATTTTTAACACCCACAATATAGTTGGCTCCAATAGCAATTACTTTATCTACCAACTGGAATGGATAACGATGAGGTAATAATTCACGAATACGGTTTACGTCCATCAAAGGCTCTTCGTTACAGTTGTAAACCGGAGCTTGTATTTCGTGCATGCGGATTTCCTTCCGGAGCTGGCGGGCAAATTTGTTGTTGATGGTATGTCCCGGACGGGTAGCAATGATGCGGCCTTTAATAGGTTTGCCTACTAACGCCAAATCACCAATAATGTCCAGCAGTTTATGGCGTGCAGGTTCGTTTGGCCATACCAATGGAATGTGGTTGATGTATCCTAAATGGCTCGCATCCATGTGAGGTACTCCCATCACGTCGGCTAACTTATCGAAGTTCTCCTGTGTCATCTGCTTTTCGTAGATAACGATAGCGTTATCCAGGTCGCCTCCCTTGATGAGTCCGGCATTCAGCAGCGGCTCAATTTCACGGACAAATACGAATGTACGTGCAGAAGCAATTTCTGTAGGGAAGCATTCCATATTTTCCAACGTAGCATATTGGTTGGTCAATATTTTGGAGTCGTATGAAATCAGTGTGTTGACGCTGAACTTGTCATCAGGAAGTACAATGATGGAAGAACCTGTTTCTTCATCACGGAACTCAATCTTTGACTTGATGATGTAATAATCTTTCGGAGCAGCTTGTTCTTCGATGCCTACGCGCTTGATACATTCTACGTATGCTTTGGCACTTCCGTCCAAAATAGGAAATTCCGGTCCGTCGACTTGAATCAAGCAGTTATCTATACCTGCTGCGTATAATGCAGCCAACGCATGTTCTACGGTACTAACTTTTACCCCGTTTTTTGCTAAAACTGTTCCACGGGTTGTGTCTACCACATTTTCTGCTACAGCATCCAATATGGGCTGGTCGTCCAAATCGATTCGCTGTATCTTATACCCGTAGTGCTCTGGGGCAGGATTGAACGTAACGGTCAGTTTAACTCCCGTATGGAGTCCCTTTCCATTGAGTGAAAAGCTGCCTTTTAAGGTTTGTTGTTTCAACATGGGTTTATTTATTTAGTTGTTTTTTTAATTCTTCAATTTCCTTTTGCAGGCGTCCGAGTTCTACGTACATATCCGGTAGTTTCTTATAGATAGCTGCAGAACGTGCGAACTGTTTCGGGTCTATTGCTGGATAGCCCATTAATGTAGTGTTTGATTTTGTATTTCCTGGAATACCAGACTGTGCTCCTACATTGACATGGTCTCCTACCTTGATGTGTCCGGCAACTCCCACTTGGCCTCCGAACATACACCATTCGCCAATTTTGGCAGAACCGGCAATTCCTACTTGAGATGCCATCACAGTGTGTTTCCCAATTTCCACATTGTGGGCAACCTGAATCAAATTATCCAGCTTCACTCCCTGTTTGATAAGTGTATGTCCCATTGTAGCACGGTCAATACAAGTGTTGGCACCAATTTCTACATTGTCTTCCAGCTCCACAATTCCTATTTGTGGGATCTTTTCATAGCCATCTGCTCCCGGAGCAAAACCAAATCCATCGGCACCGATTACGGCTCCGGCGTGAAGAATACAATTGTTTCCAATTCTGCAATCCTGATAGATGGTTACATGAGGATAAATAATGGTATTCATGCCTATTTTCACATTGCTTCCGATGGTAGCCTGCGGATGTATACATACATTGTCTCCAATTTCAGCCCCGTCTTCGATGCAGGCAAATGGGCCGATGTACACATTCTTTCCAATCTTGGCACTTTCTGCAATGGATGCTAACGGACTTACACCTTGTTTCTTGGGGATACTCATTTCATATAACGCCATGAGTTTGGCCAGACTTTCGTATGCATTATCCACTTTGATAAGTGTGGTCTGAAGCTCATGCTCAGGTTCGAAATCTTTATTTACCAGTACAATGGAAGATTTCGTATCGTAGATATAATGAGTGTACTTAGGATGGGATAGAAAGGATAATGCTCCCGGTACACCCTCTTCAATTTTGGCAAAGGTGTGTACTGTGGCATTTTCATCACCAACTATAATTCCCTGGATGTATTCCGCAATTTGCTTAGCTGAGAACTCCATATTAGTTATCTTTAATTCCTTGGTTTTCCTTGGTTGTTCTTCAATATTTAGTTGCCTGAAAAAGCATACTTACTACTTAATTATGCAAATTACGTATTTTTTTTTTACATATCCGTGAAAAAAAACAATTATTTGCCTGAAACGACCATTAATTTTCATTGGTATCGTATACAAGTGCGTTTGGAACTTGTTTTTTTGTACAATAAAAAAGAAGTACAAAAATCCCCGTTGAGAATCTTTGTACTTCTTTGTATGTGGAAACTAATTGTTTCTTAGAGAATAGCAGCGAGTTCTTTTTCCATTTGCTGCTGTACCTTTTTGGCTTCTTCTGCAGCTACATTGGCAAAGTTTTCTGTTTTGTCTGCATAGATAATGGCACGGCTTGAATTGACAATCAATCCACATTCCTTAGTCATACCGTATTTGCAGACGTCTTCCAGTGAACCGCCCTGAGCACCGATACCCGGTACCAGCAAGAAGTGATTGGGAACGATTTTGCGGATGTCTTCGAACATACGTCCCTGAGTAGCACCTACCACATACATCATGTTCTGGTCGTTAGCCCATTCCTGTGATTTACGCAATACTTTTTCGAACAGACGTTCACCTTCCGTATCGGTAGTCAATTGAAAATCGTGTGAGCCTTTGTTGGAAGTCAGAGCCAGCAGGATAACCCATTTCCCTTCATAAGTAAGGAACGGAGTCACGCTGTCTTCTCCCATGTAAGGAGCTACAGTGACAGAATCAATATTCAGTTCTTCAAAGAAAGTGCGGGCATACATGGCAGAAGTATTACCGATGTCTCCACGTTTTGCATCAGCGATGATGAACTGGTCTGGATAGTTTTTCTTAATGTATTCTACTGTCTTTTCGAATGCAATCCAACCTTTCACGCCCATGCTTTCATAAAAAGCCAGGTTGGGTTTATAAGCGATACAGTAGGGAGCTGTTGCGTCGATGATAGCTTTATTAAATGCGAAAATCGGGTCTTCTTCTTTCAGAAGGTGTTCCGGGATTTTCTTTATATCAGTATCAAGTCCTACACACAAAAAAGATTTTTTCTTTTTGATGTTTTCAAATAATTCTTGTTTGTTCATGACACGTTTATTTTAATGATAATTATATACTCCTTTTGTACGCGGGTAGGGATAAAATCGTACACGCGTATTTATAATTCGCTTTCTTTCAATCGTTCTGCATTTTCGGCTACAATCAGGTGGTCGATGCAATCCTGAATGTCACCGTCCATGAAAGCCGCCAGGTTGTAGATGGTGTAGTTGATGCGGTGATCAGTGATGCGTCCTTGTGGGTAGTTGTAAGTACGTATCTTAGCTGAGCGGTCACCGGTACTTACCATTGTCTTACGTTTGGAAGCGATGTCGTCAATGTACTTTTGGTGTTCCTTGTCGTAGATAAAGGTACGCAAACGGCTGAGGGCACGTTCCTTGTTCTTTGGTTGGTCACGGGTTTCCGTACATTCTATAAGGATTTCTTCTACGATACCGGTGTTAGGATTTTTCCAGTTGTAACGCAAGCGTACGCCAGATTCTACCTTATTGACATTCTGACCTCCGGCACCGCCGCTTCGGAATGTATCCCATTTGATTTCACCTTCGTTGATTTCCACATCGAAAGGTTCTGCTTCGGGAAGTACGGCTACCGATGCGGCCGAGGTGTGTACACGACCTTGTGTCTCAGTGGCAGGAACGCGCTGTACACGGTGTACACCTGATTCATATTTCAGTGTACCGTACACTTTTTCACCTGTCACTGAACAGATGATTTCTTTAAAACCACCTGCAGCTCCTTCATTGGCGCTGGATACCTCCAGTCTCCATCCTTTTGATTCGCAGTATTTGGAATACATACGGAATAAATCGCCGGCAAAGATGGCAGCTTCATCACCTCCCGTACCGCCACGGATTTCTAAGATGGCGTTTCGGTCATCCTGCGGGTCTGCCGGTACCAACAATAATTTTATTTCTTCTTCCAGTTCCGGAATGCGAGCTTCACAAGCAGCAGCCTCTTCACGGGCCATTTCTTTCATTTCCGGATCGTTTTCGCTCATCATCATTTTGGCTTCTTCCAAGCCGTTGAGACATTGAAGATACTCCTTGCGGGCAGCCATCAGGTCGCCCAGCTCTTTGTATTCTTTGGTCAGTTTGACGTATCGTTTCTGGTCAGAAATTACATTAGGATCCGTGATGAGGGTAGATACCTCTTCAAAACGGGCTACAAGTCCGTCCAGTTTTTCTAATAAGGTGTTGTTTTCTGCCATTTATGCATTATTAGGGTTTATACCGCGATTGAATCTATAGGGAAAGGTGTTTTCCCTTTTGTATAAGCATAGAAATAGGTGGAAAGATAGTCTGATATGCTTTCCACCTAAATTTATAAGCGATTAATAGTTGAATTCTCCAAATTCAGAACGGATAATCAGTTCCTTGTGGTCGCTTTCTTCGATGCGTCCGATAATCTGTGCGTCGATGTTGAACGACTTGCTGATTTCAATTACTTGTTCCGCATGTTCCGGTGACAGGTAAACTTCCAGGCGGTGTCCCATGTTGAATACCTTGTACATTTCGTCCCATTCGGTGCCGCTTTGTTCTTTAATTGTACGGAACAAAGGAGGAACAGGGAAGAGGTTGTCTTTGATGACACGGCAATTGTCGCCTACGAAGTGCAGCACTTTTGTCTGTGCACCACCTGAGCAGTGAACCATACCGTGGATTTCCGGACGCAGGGCATCCAGCAATTTCTTAACCACCGGTGCATAAGTACGTGTCGGAGAAAGAACCAGCTTGCCGGCATCCAGTGGAGAGCCTTCTACGGCATCCGTCAGTTTCAGTTTACCGCTATAGACCAATTCTTCAGGTACAGCCTTGTCGTAGCTTTCCGGATATTTTTCAGCCAGGTATTTGCTGAACACATCATGACGGGCACTGGTCAGACCGTTGCTTCCCATACCACCGTTGTATTCTTTTTCATAAGTAGCCTGACCATAAGAAGCCAGACCGACGATTACGTCACCCGGACGGATATTGGCATTGTCGATGACATCGGCACGTTTCATACGGCAAGTTACCGTACTGTCTACAATAATCGTACGAACCAGGTCGCCTACATCGGCAGTTTCTCCACCTGTGGCATATACGCCGACACCCATTTCGCGAAGTTCAGCCAGCAACTCATCTGTTCCATTGATGATGGCAGAAATCACTTCTCCCGGTACAAGCAGCTTGTTACGGCCGATGGTAGAAGATACTAAGATGTTATCTACCGCTCCTACGCACAACAAGTCATCGATGTTCATAATCAATGCATCCTGTGCGATACCCTTCCATACAGACAAGTCGCCGGTTTCTTTCCAGTACAAATAAGCCAGTGAAGACTTTGTTCCGGCTCCGTCGGCATGCATGATGTTGCAGTACTCCGGGTCACCTCCTAAAATATCAGGAATGATTTTACAGAATGCTTTTGGGAAAATACCTTTGTCAATGTTCTTGATAGCGTTATGTACATCTTCTTTAGATGCAGATACGCCGCGCTGCATGTATCGTTGATTGCTCATGAGTATAGTAAGTTTGTTTGTTTCAATTGAATGTGCAAATTTAGTGATTATTCCTTTTATTACCATGCGTTTCGGGATAAAATCAGTACACCGTTACTCCTGCAGGGGTAATTGTGCCGTCAGGAGCTAACAGGCTGAATCGGAAAAAGCCTTTTCCCGTTTTCTGAGGAATGTCTTTCTTAGGCTGGACTGTACGTAGAATCTCCATGCCTGTGGCGTCACTCACAATGAGTATGTATCCGCTTGGGATAGCCGGAAAGCTTCCGTGATAAATCACAGGATTGTCTTTAGCCGGTACGTTTAAAGCCAGTGGGGTGCTTTCATATCCAAAACGGTTTACGGCTGTAACTGCCCAGTAGATACCTCCCTTTGTAGACAAATCCGGCACAAAGGTATATTGACAGCTGTCCATACGTGTAATAATCAGGTTTTGAGCCTTCTCTGTATCTACCGGATAAGTGGCAGATGCATAAATCCGGTAATAGATTCCTCCCGGCAAAGATGGGGATGCCTTCCAGCTCATTTCGATATTGTTTCCTTTCAATACCAAAGAAGGAGAAGTCGGCTGAGAGGGAGGATTGCCTTTTGTCCATCGCATGGGAGGTACTACTGCCGGGAAGGTGTAAAAATGATTCGTCAGTTCGTCCAGTATTCCTTTGGTATTCTCCAGCATGAATTTGTTACGGAAATAAGCCTGTCCATCCAATCCAATTCTTCGGGAGAAATAAATCTGGCGTATGATTTCATCTACTTTCCAGTTCTGTTCTTTAGGGTGAAGAAAATAGATTCCCAGTCCGGGTACTATCCAACGTTCATTCTTGTTTTCTTTCCAGTCGAGTGCAAAAGGGTAGAAGTGATTTCCCTGGAAATACATCATGGGGAAAAGCGCATCCTGAATACCATCATTCAGCCACTTTTGTGCATCCTGATATACTGTGCTGTATGCATTCCAGCCAAAGGATGAATAACGTCGTGTGTCATTGAACTTCCCGATGGGGGAACTGCTGACTTTTACCCACGGCTTCAGTTGCTTTACCTCCGCGTAAATTCGTGCGACAATGCGAGTAATGTTATCCCGTCTCCATTGCTTGAGCTCCTGCTTTTTCCCATATTTCCGATAGGTATCTTTGTCCGGGAACTTTTCGCCCTGCTCCGGATAGCGGATATAATCCAGGTGGATGCCGTCAATGTCATAGCGACTTGTGATTTCCTTGGCTATCCGGCTCAGGTAATCGGCTGTACCTGGATTTCCAGGGTCAAGGTACCAGCTCCCGTTGAACTGCTTGCAAAGTGCCGGTTGTTTTTTTACTACACAGTTCTTTCCCAACAGCGTTACTTGGCGCTTGTTTCCGATAGGAATACACACCAGCCATGCATGAAGTTCCAGTCCTCGTTTGTGGCATTCTTCTATTGCAAATTGCAGTGGGTCATATCCGGGGTTCTTGCCGGTATGTCCTGTAAGACTTTCTGCAAAGGTCTCAATTGCAGAAGGGTAGATAACGTCTCCCCGAAGACGGGTTTGAAAAAGTACGGTATTGAAATTGGCTGCCTTTAAGGCATCAAGTTGCCGGATCAGCTCATTTTTCTGTGCTTCAATTCCCTTGGCCGAATTCGCCTTCCGTGTGGGCCAGTCCATTCCTCCAAGAGTGGTCAGCCAGGTGGCGCGTATTTCCTCTTTAGGCTGAGCTTGTAAGGAAAGCAAGCTGCTTATAAATAGAAGACCGATTAATAGTATGCGCATATCTTTTAAATGTTTGTGCAAATATACATATAAATTGCGGATATGTAGAGAAATAAGATAATAAGCCGGAAGAAGAGGAGAAAGAATGAGGGCTTGCGGAGTAAATTTTTCTTGAAAACAGTAACGGTTTGTTTCTTTTTATTACTTTTGCGCGATAATAAAAGATAAATTGATAGATATGATAACGTTTACTCTCGCATTGGTATTATTGGTGGTGGGATATTGGGTTTATGGAAAGTACGTCAATTCCTTGTTTGCTCCTGATTCTACACGTAAAACGCCGGCTTTGACAATGGCCGACGGGGTGGATTTTATTCCCCTTCCCACATGGAAAATTTTTATGATTCAGTTTTTGAACATAGCCGGACTCGGACCTATTTTCGGAGCGATAATGGGGGCGCAGTTTGGTACGGCTTCTTATTTGTGGATTGTGTTCGGTACGATTTTCGCCGGAGCCGTACACGATTTTTTGTCCGGTACCTTATCGTTGCGTAACAATGGAGAAAGTCTTCCGGAAATTATCGGTCGTTATTTAGGAAGCCGGACTAAAAAGGTGGCCTGCGTGTTTACTGTCTTGCTGATGATTCTGGTCGGTGCGGTATTTGTTTCAGGACCTGCAGAGCTGCTGGCTGGTATGACTCCTTCTGCGCTGGATGTGTATTTCTGGATGGTCGTGATTTTCTTGTATTACATTTTGGCGACCATGCTTCCTATTGATAAAATCATCGGACGCATTTATCCTTTATTTGCCTTTGCCTTGTTGTTTATGGCTGTAGGCATCCTTGTTATGCTGTATGTCAAAAGTCCGGCCTTGCCTGAAATGTGGGAGGGATTTGGTACGAAATACGAGAAGAACCCGATTTTCCCGATGATGTTTATCTCCATTGCATGTGGAGCCATCAGCGGTTTTCATGCTACCCAGTCGCCTTTGATGGCGCGTTGCATTACAAATGAAAAGCACTGCCGTCCGATTTTCTATGGAGCGATGGTAACGGAAGGAATTGTGGCACTTATCTGGGCTGCAGCGGCGACTTATTTCTTTCAGGAGAACGGTATTGTGGATAAAGTGACCGGAGTGGCTTATTCCGGAGCTAAGGTCGCTACAGATATCTCAAAAGACTGGTTAGGGGCATTCGGTGGCATTTTGGCCATATTGGGAATTGTGGCAGCTCCTATTACGAGTGGTGATACCGCCTTGCGTTCGGCACGTCTGATTGTGGCTGACTTTTTTCATGTAGAGCAGCGCTCTATCGCTAAACGTCTCTTCATTTGTATCCCCATATTCTTGGTTACCATCTTGTTGTTGGTGTACAGCTTTGGAGATGCGGAAGGATTCAAGATTATCTGGCGATATTTTGCCTGGTGTAATCAGACTTTGTCTGTCTTTACTTTGTGGGCCATTACGGTCTGGCTGGTTTGTGCACGGAAAAATTATTGGGTAACCTTGATACCGGCTCTGTTTATGACTTGTGTTTGTGCCACATATATTCTCATTGCTCCCGAAGGGCTGGCCTTGTCGGCCGAAGTGGCTTATCCTGTCGGATTGTGTTGTACACTGGTGGCTGCGGTCTGGTTTGTATGCTGGTTCCGCCGGATACGTTCCTTATAAAGAATTGTTTGGCTGTTCTATAGATTATGTATAATTTTGCGGGCTGTAAAGGTAAAAGTAATTTCAAATGAAAAAAAGATGCTTTTTAATGTGGGTCATGATGGCCGCTTCGGCAGGGGTAATGGCTCAGAAAGAAGGGTTTGGTTATAAATTTTATGGACAGGTGCGGACCGACTTATTCTATAACAGCCGTTCCAACTCAGAAACTGTCGACGGACTTTTTTACATGTATCCTAAGGATGTAGCTCCTGATGCGGACGGAAAGGATTTGAATGCCAAACCGGATGGTAACTTCTATACATTGTACACCAGATTGGGAGTGGATGTGACCGGACCTACCTTGGGAAAGGCAAAGACTTCGGCAAAGGTGGAAGTCGATTTCCGTGGTTCGGGTACCACTTATTCTTTGTTCCGTATTCGTCACGTGTATTTCAACCTTGATTGGGGAAAATCAGCCCTGCTGGTTGGACAAACATGGCATCCTCTGTATGGAGATGTAGCTCCTGAAATTCTGAACTTGAACATGGGAGCACCTTATCAGCCGTTCAGCCGTGCACCGCAGGTTCGCTATCGGTTTACAAACAAAAATTTCAAACTGACCGCTGCTGCTATATGGCAGTCACAGTATTTGTCGGTAGGTCCTTCTTCAAATGAGGCAGGAGCCGTTACTACAGTTAAAAGCCAGAGCTTTATGAAGAACGGTTGCTTGCCCGAGTTTTATTTGGGCATGGATTATAATCGTCCCGGATTGCTTGCCGGAGCGGGTGTGCATGTGTCTTCCATGTCTCCTCGTACAGAATCGAAATACAATGACAATATATACAAGGTAAGCGAACGCGTGACAGGAGTTTCAGCTGAGGCGCATGTGAAATATGTGCACCGCCGTTTCTTGCTGGCAGCCAAGAGCGTGTTAGGGTCAAACCTGACGCAAACCAGTACAATTGGCGGGTATGGCATTACGTGTACCGACTCTCGCACGGGTGAACAGGAGTACACTCCTTTGCGTGTATCGCATACTTGGGTAAATATGATGTATGGAAGCAAGTTCCGTGGCGGAGTGTTTGCCGGGTATCTCAAAAACTTGGGAGCATCGAAAAGTGTGACTGGAGTATTGGGTACAGGAACAAATATCGACCAGTTGAATACACTGGGAGCCGAACTGACTTACAATCGCCCGAACTGGAAGTTCGGAGCAGAATATACTTGGACCGGCGCGTGGTATGGCGATTATACCGACAAGGCACGGGTGACCAACACCCATCTGGTGAAAAATAACCGCATCGTACTGACTGCTTTGTTCCAGTTTTAATTTGTATCAATTATAATGAAATAGCGAGAAGATGCATCGGTGAGGGATGCCGCTTCTCGCTATTTTTATTATTCTGCTTTCTGTTTATATAGTTTATCTAAATCTATACTGGGTGCTTCTTTGTGAAGTAAGATAGTAGCGGATACCTCGTTAGCCTGAAAATTTTCCACATTTGATAACCGATTGATAAACTGACGTACTGTATCTACTTTTACATTTTCAACAAATACATTACGGATTGGTAATCGGGCATCTCCTTTTAGCTCGTAAATGGCATCAGCCGACTGGCAATGAATGTTCTTTACATGTATTCCATCTATACGGGTGATACGTGTTTCATAAGTTGGAACTAAATCTTTCCATTGGTATAATACTTCAGTGTCTACTTCAAAGGTACGAAGCATGTCTCCAGCTTCGATGTCTTCCAGGTAAATGTTTTCGATAAACCCTCCACGACGATGGTTTGTTTTTAAGAAAAACAGGCGGTGTACATTTTGTGGAGCTTTACAGCGGGTCATGTAGATATTGCGTACTCCTCCGGAGATTTCACTTCCGATTCCGAGCAGGGTATGTCCATTGAGAATATCACAATCCCGGACGACGATATTTTCACTGGGTGTGTTGAGGCGCCATGCATCTTGGTTACGTCCGGATTTGATGACCACCGCATCGTCTCCCTGGTCGAACTTACAGTTCTCAATCAGAAAGTTCCGGCTCATTTCCAAATCGATTCCGTCATTGTTGTGCCCATGAGCCTGCACATCGAGGTGGCGTACTACGCCACTGTTACACAAATAGAGATGGATGGTCCAAAAAGGACTTTGGCGGATATGGAAATCTTCTAATAATATATTTTTGCAGCGGTTAAAATGAATGAGGTGTGGACGAAGATGATTTTCTCCTCTTGCCATTTGGCGTTGTTCTACAGGAACATCTGTTGACCCCATGGAATACAATTGTCTTAATGCGTTTAAGTGAGCTTCCGGACGTTTAAACCACGTACGCCAGGTGCCCATGACTGGAGCCAGTGTTCCTTTTCCGGAGATACCTACATTCTCACATTCAAATGCATAGATAAGTGGCGAGTAATTATAGCATTCCAGCCCCTCCCAGGAGGTCATTACAGCTGGAAGGTAATCATTGGGATTGTCAGAGAATCTGACTACAGCTCCTTCTTCCAAAAAAAGGTTGACATGGCTTTTGAGGTGAATAGGTCCGGTAAACCACTCACCGGCTGGGACTACCACTCGTCCGCCTCCCGCACGGTGGCATGCTTCAATGGCTTTGGCAAATGCCTGGGTGTTTAGATGATTGCTTCCCTTTTGGGCTCCATATTTTGTGATGGAGAATTCTTTATTGGGGAATGTGCACAAGTGTACGGAATCCATAGGGAAAGGAGCTTCCACATGTACAGGTTGTACGTTCACTTTTTGTGCTGAAGTTGTATACGCCATCAGGCTGGCAACAAAAATAGAAAATAATGTTTTGCTTCTCATGGTAATGTATTAGTTAGTATGCCTTTTGTGGCAAAGGAAAGCATTCTTTTGGAAATAAATCAGGTGTGAATGTCCTTATAAATGTATTTTTGTACGATATTCTATGATTCCGTACGTTTGTCTGCATCCTTTTTGGCCATAAGCGTTTAATTTTGCCTTTACAATAACCTAAGATGAAAATGTATGAAAATAAAGCGATTTCTGAATATTGGTCTTGCCGGTCTGTTTTTGGCAAATGTGGCTTATGCACAAAGTTATCAGTTTGATTTTAGTGAGAAGAAAAAAGTCGAGAAAGGAGTGATTCAAATCTCTTCAGATTCAATATATCCTTGTAAAGGTGGGTATGGATATGATTTCCTGCCTGCACCGGTGAAGAAAAGTAACGAACCTTTTTTCTTTTCGGTAGATGTTCCTGATGGAAATTATCTGGTGACAGTTACTTTAGGTAATGCCCGGAAAGCTGGTTCTACTACAGTGCGTGCAGAATCCAGACGTTTGTTCCTTGAAAATATATCTACTCGGAAAGGAGAGTTTCTAACTTATCGTTTTACGGTGAATAAGCGTAATACGATAATAAGTGATGGGGAAAAAGTACAGATTAAGGAGCGGGAAAAGAATAAATTGAACTGGGATGATAAGTTGACATTTGAGTTTAATGGAGATGCTCCTTGTCTGGCTAGTCTGAAAATTGAACCGGTAAATGATGTGGTGACCGTTTTTTTAGCAGGTAACTCTACTGTAGTAGACCAGGATAATGAGCCATGGGCTAGCTGGGGACAGATGATTCCGCGCTTTTTTGATGAACATGTATGTTTTGCAAACTATGCAGAAAGTGGTGAACGTGCCGATACCTTTATTAAGGCTGGTCGCCTGAAGAAGGCTTTAACTCAGATGAAAGAAGGGGATTATATGTTTATCGAGTTTGGGCATAATGACCAGAAATTAAAAGGACCGGGCAAGGGAGCCTATTATTCATTTGCCAGCAATTTGAAATATTTTGTAGATGTAGTACGTGCAAAAGGGGGGATTCCGGTTTTTGTGACTCCTACCCAACGTCGTTCATTTGACAATTCTGGTAAAATACAGGAAACACACGAAGACTATCCTGATGCGATGCGTTGGGTTGCCCAGCGTGAGGGAGTGCAGGTGATAGAATTGCATGACATGACCCGTGTGTTTTATGAAGCTATGGGAGTAGAACCTTCTAAAAAAGCTTTTGTGCATTATCCGGCAGGAACTTATCCCAATCAGACGAAGGCTTTGGCTGATAATACCCATTTCAATCCATACGGAGCGTATGAAATTGCTAAATGTGTGATTGAAGGTATTAAGCAGTTGAATCTTCCCTGGGTTAAATATTTGAGAGATGATTATCATCCTTTTAATCCTGCGAGTCCAGATAAAGTAGATACATTCAAGTGGAATGAAAGTCCTTTCACGGAGATTGAGAAACCTGATGGAAATTGATTTTTGTAAGTTATAGAGTCTTATAAGTTTTAATAGGTAGGATAAGCTATTTGAGGTAAAAGGGAGAAAGAGCGGACTAAATGATCAATAGTTCGTTCTTTTTTTATTTGTCAATAGATTTATGTACAAAAGCACATGATTGTGTACAATATTCCATGCGAGAGTAATCTCTTTCTGCTATCTTTGGAATTTGAAAATAAGTAAATATGTATATGAAAAAACACATAATGTGGGGAGTCTGGTTGCTAGGGGCAACCTGCTTTTCTTTTTCTGCTTATGCGCAAAACAAGGTGAAAGCGCCAATGGAAGATGTTAACCAGGTAGTCGATTTGACACTGGATAGCTTGAATAAAGCAAAAACAGCCAGACCGGTTGCGGGGTCTACCCGTAAGGGGAATAATCCTGTACTTTTCTTGGTAGGAAATTCAACGATGCGCACCGGAACGTTAGGCAATGGAAATAACGGACAGTGGGGATGGGGATATTTCTTCCATGAATATTTTGATGAAAATAAGATTACAGTTGAAAACCATGCGTTGGGTGGAACCAGTAGCCGTACATTTTATACTCATTTGTGGAAAGATGTCCTGAAAGGAGTAAAGAAAGGTGACTGGGTTATTATCGAATTGGGACATAACGATAACGGACCGTATGATAGCGGCCGGGCACGTGCGTCTATTCCTGGCATTGGTAAAGACAGTCTCGAAGTAACAATTAAGGAGACAGGAGTTAAGGAAACAGTGTATACTTATGGCGAATATATGCGTCGTTATATTCGTGAAGTCAAGGCCAAAGGAGCTCATCCAATTCTTTTTTCTCTTACTCCGCGCAATGCTTGGGAGGATAAGGACAGTACCATAATAACTCGTGTAAATAAGACTTTTGGTTTGTGGGCCAAGCAAGTGGCTAAAAAAGAACATGTACCTTTTATTGACCTTAATGAGATAACGGCTCGTAAATTTGAGACTTTTGGCAAGGAAAAGGTAAAATATATGTTCTATTTGGATCGTATCCATACCAGTGTGTTTGGAGCACGGGTAAATGCTGAATCTGCCGCCGAAGGTATTCGTGAATATAAAAAACTGGAACTTGCCCGTTATTTGAAGCCTGTCGAACAAGATACGGTCACTGGTTCAACCAGAAAGAAAGGCTGTCCGGTGTTATTTACCATAGGTGACAGTACGGTGCGTAATCAGGATAAAGACGAGAATGGTCAGTGGGGATGGGGAAGTGTGATTGCCGAACTGTTTGACTTAAATAGAATTTCTGTAGAGAATTGTGCTAAAGCAGGCCGTAGTGCCCGTACTTATTTGGAGGAAGGCCGCTGGGATAAGGTCTATGATGCCTTGCAACCTGGTGATTTTGTATTGATTCAATTTGGGCATAACGACGCTGGAGCTATTAATACAGGAAAGGCGCGTGCTGAACTTCCAGGGGCTGGAGAAGAAAGTAAAGTCTTTTTAATGGAAGCCACTAAAACTTATGATGTGGTGTATACATTTGGCTGGTATTTGCGTAAATTTATCCGCGATGCTCAGGAAAAAGGGGCTATCCCTATTGTGTTGAGTCATACGCCACGTAATATGTGGGATAATAATGAGATACAACGTAATACCACATCTTTTGGTAAATGGACACGGGAAGCTGCTGAAGCAACAGGTGCGTATTTTATTGACTTGAATAAGTTGTCAGCAGATAAATTGCAACAGATTGGTTATGAGCAAGGTCTGAAATACGTAGCTCCTTATTTCTGTAAGGATCATACACATACATCATTGAAAGGAGCGCACTTGAATGCACAAAGCATTGCAGACGGTTTGAAAGAAACAGATTGTACATTGAAAAACTATTTAAAATAATTGGAGGTACTATGAAACGTGAAGCTTTTAAAATGTTCCTGAAACCAGGATTTGAAAAAGAGTATGAAAAACGCCATGCTGCTATTTGGCCGGAACTGAAACAGATGTTGTCAGAAAATGGCGTGTATGATTATTCTATCTATTGGGATAAAGATACTAATATCTTGTTTGCCTGTCAGAAAACGAAAGGTGAAGAATCTTCTCAGGATATGGGAAATAACCCGATTGTACAGAAATGGTGGGATTATATGGCTGACATTATGGAGGTGAATCCTGACAATTCTCCGGTTACTATTCCTTTGCCGGAAGTTTTCCACATGGATTAAACAGGCAATTCTGTACAAGATTGAAAAAAGTGCATGGCTTTTTTAGTGATGCACTTTTTTATATTTTTGCAAATAGTATATAAAAACAAAGCAGAATGAACAGGCTATTCTTCTTCATATTCTTTTTTATTGTATTGTTGGTAGAAGGAGTTGAGGCTGCAGTGGATGTGCGTTCCACTCGCTTTACAACCACATCCGGGTTAGGCAATAATTCGGTCAGATATATGTATCAAGACAGTAAGGGATTCATTTGGATGGGAACTCTTAACGGGCTTAGCCGTTTTGATGGAACTTCTTTTATTACATTCCGTCCTCGAAAAGGAAATAAGCCCTCATTGCCGGATCATCGTATACAGGAAATTATAGAGGACCAGAATTGTTTTTTATGGATAAAGACAACTGGAGAGTCAGTTGGGTGTTACGACTTGAAGAAGGACTGCTTTGTGGATTTTACAGGTAGTGGTGAATCTTTACGCCATTATTCGAATGTCTATTTTGTCAATAAAAATGAAGCTTGGGTAACGGGAGAAAGAGAAGGATGCCGGTTAATACGCTACCGGAAAGACCGTACTTTTACTTCAATTGCCTTCGATGTTCGTAATGGGCTTGCGTCCAACCTTATTCGTGATTTGAAGGTAGGTGCAGAAGGTTGGGCTTGGATTGCCACAGGAAAAGGGCTTTATTATTGGGATGGAAAGAAACTTCATGCAGTGGATGAGCGTATGGACTTTATGAGAATAGCTGTTCACGGGAAGAAAACCTATTTCCTGACGAATAAAGGGGATGTGTATACTTTTCTGAATGGGGCTTTAAAGAAGGAAGTTTCTATTGAAGGAGATTTTACTTACTATGATAATTTGATATTAGGTAAGAAGTGGCTTATTTTTAGTGCTACTAATACCTGGAGTTTTGACTTTGAAACGCATGTACTGACTTTAGCTGAAGAGGCACTGCAAATAAAAAGAGCGAAGGTTATTAAAGATAACAAGGGAGAATCGTGGGTTTATGGAAACAGTGGAGTATTAACATGGATTGATTCCCAATCGGGAAAAGTGACTCCTTTTTTATTGATGCCGGAAGAGAAGCGTAATTATGTGGACAGGGAACGCTATTATGTGGTACATGATTCACGTGGAATTATTTGGATTGGTACTTATGGTAACGGCCTTTTTGTATATGATGTTTCAAACGGGCAAATGAAACATATTGTAGCCGACTCTGACAATACGCAAAGTCAGATTGGCTCAGATTTTTTGCAATGTGTCATAGAAGACCACTCTGGTAATATATGGGTAAGTTCGGAATATACGGGAGTGTCTCGTTTGGAAGTCCTGAATGAAGGTACACTTCGTATTTTCCCGGCAGGTGAAGGGAAGTTTAATCGTTCGAATACGGTACGTACCCTGCACCGTTGTTCTTCAGGAAATATCATTCTTGGAACCCGTGATGGAAGAATGTATGAATACGATTCACAGTTGAATAATAAAAAGGAAGAAACAACTTATGGAAGTAATATTTATGCGGTTGTAGAGGATGCGGATGGAGTTCAGTGGTATGCTTCGCGTACCAAGGGACTGATTGTGGGTAACCGTGTATATACACATAATCCTTCCGATTCATCTTCATTGGGATCGAATCAAGTATTTTGTCTGTTGAAGGATAGTAAAAACCGTATATGGGTTGGAACTTTTGAAGGAGGACTTGATTTGGCCGTTCCAGGTAAGAATGGCTATACTTTCCGTCATTTCTTGACTTCCACTTATGGACAGCGTCAGGTGCGGGTTATTTTTGAAGATGACAATCATTGGGTTTGGGTTGGAACCAGTGAAGGCGTTTATGTGTTTCAGCCTGATAAACTGTTGAAAGATCCGTCTGCATATTATAGTTATACCTTCGATAACGGAATGTTGAGAAGTAATGAGATTCGTAGCATCGCTTCTGATGGGAAAGGGCACATCCTGATAGCAGAGTCGGGAGCCGGATTTTCGGTGTGCTCTCTTCCTGAAAATGGAAATTATGCTCAGCTGAAGTTTGAACATTTTGGATTAGAGGATGGATTGGTTAACGGAATGGTACAAACTTTCATTCCAGATATGAATGGTAAAATCTGGATTACCACAGAATTCGGTGTTTCTTGCTTTGATGCGGCCCGTAAAACATTCGAAAACTATTTCTTTTCTACAAATATGCTGGGCAATGTGTATGCCGAGAATTGTGGACTAAGTTTGGATGACGGCCGTATTGCTTTTGGTACAAATTATGGATTGACGGTGATTGATCCGCGTAGGGTAAAACATCCGGAAAGTAAAACGAAAGTTACGTTTACAGATTTGCGGTTGAATGGCATTTCGGTTAGTCCAGATGAACCGGATTCTCCTTTGGATATGTCTTTAGCCTATGCTTCAGAGGTGAATTTACAGTATTATCAAAGTTCTTTTGTGGTAGAATTTTCTACTTTCGACTACTCGGGAGCAGGAGGTTCTAAGTTCAGTTATAAGCTTGAAAACTATGATAAGGGATGGAGTGTTCCTTCGTCCTTGAATTTTGCGGCTTATAAAAATCTTTCTCCAGGAACCTATTATCTTCACGTTAAAGCTTCTGATGCTTCCGGATTATGGGGAGCGGAGGAATCTGTATTGAAGATTGTGGTGAATCCTCCTTTCTGGAAAACGCCATGGGCTTATATCTTGTATGTGATAGTGATAGCTGTACTGTTGTACATTGTATTCCGTATTATACGTAATATGAATACTTTACGTAACAAGATTAAGGTAGAGGAGCAGCTTACCGAGTATAAACTGGTGTTCTTTACCAATATTTCACATGAGTTCCGTACGCCGTTGACGTTGATACAAGGTGCGTTGGAGAAGATTCACCGCTTGAAAGTGCCGAAAGAAATGGCTTACTCTCTTAAGATTATGGACAAGAGTACGGAACGTATGCTGCGTCTGATTAATCAATTGCTTGAATTCCGTAAAATGCAGAATAATAAGCTGGCATTGTCATTGGAAGAAACAGATGTGATAGCTTTCCTGTATGAAATTTATTTGAGCTTCAAGGATGCGGCAGAATCAAAGAACATGGAATTCCGTTTTATTCCTTCTTGTCAGTCGTACCGGATGTTCATTGATAAGGGAAACGTGGATAAAGTAGTGTATAATATTTTGTCTAATGCCTTTAAATACACTCCGTCAAAAGGAAAGATTGAGTTTGTGGTGAATGTAGACGAATCGGCTGGAAGACTGAAAATGAGTGTATCTGATACGGGTGTGGGTATTCCCAAGGAAAAACGTGGCGAATTGTTCAAGCGGTTTATGCAAAGTAATTTCTCTGGTGACAGTGTAGGCGTGGGGCTGCATCTGACGCATGAACTGGTCAACGTGCATAAAGGAACAATTACTTATGAGGAGAATCCGGGAGGAGGCTCTATCTTTATTGTGACTTTGCCGACGGACAAGTCCGTATATGAAGAAAAAGATTTTCTTGTGCCGAACAATGTGCTGCTGCGTGAGGAGGAAATGGCTGAAAAGCATTTGGCGGATGTGGTATTGAAGGATGAAGAAGGGTTGGATGAAGTTCTTCCGGTAAATCCGCTGAATAAATACAAGGTCCTGATTGTAGAGGATGATAATGATGTGCGTGAATTTCTGAAAGAGGAGCTGGGAGTATATTTTGAGGTTGTAGCAGAAGCTGATGGAGATGCAGGATTGGAGCGTGCGCGTAATTATGATGCGGATTTGATTATCAGTGACGTGGTTATGCCGGGATGTTCAGGTTTTGAACTGACACGGAAATTGAAGACTGATTTTAATACCAGTCATATTCCGGTGATTCTGCTGACGGCCATGACTTCGGTAGATAATCATGTGAAAGGAGTGGAGTGTGGAGCTGATGCTTACATCACGAAACCGTTTAGTCCGAAACTGTTGTTGACACGGGCGTTTAAGTTGATAGAGCAGCGTGAAAAACTAAAAGAGAAATTCTCACATGATCCCAATCAGGTGCGTCCGGCTCTTTGTTCCTCTGATAAGGATAAATTCTTTGTAGAGAAGATGGGGCGCATTATGGAAACGCAACTGGGAAATCCTCAGTTTACTGTAGATGAGTTTGCTTCCATGATGGGGGTAGGACGTTCTATCTTTTATCGTAAGGTGCGAGGTGTAACAGGCTATTCTCCAAATGAATACATACGTATTATGCGAATGAAAAAAGCGGCAGAACTGCTTTCTTCTCCAGAAAATCTGACGGTGGCTGAGGTTTCGTATCAGGTAGGTATTAATGATCCGTTTTATTTTAGTAAGTGCTTTAAACTTCAGTTTGGTGTGACTCCTTCCGTCTATCAGAAAGGAGGAAGAGGAGAAAAGGAAAAAGAAGCAAATGCCGATTCTGAAGTCAAAGAAGAATAAGCTAGAGGTTGAATCTTCTTTGCTATTTGGAATTTGCAAAAATTAGAAATAAGCGGCCGATAATGTAAATATTTGATGAAAAATGTCGGGTATTCTGTAAAGTTCATGATTAAAGGCATGTAAAAGTAATAAATATTGAAATTATATAAAGAAAAAGTATTACCTTTGCATGAATACAAAAACATAGAAGATGGGACATCATCAATTAGACAGTTTAGACGAACAAATTCTGCGTATGATCGCAGGCAATGCACGTATTCCATTCTTGGAAGTGGCACGTGCTTGTAATGTATCGGGAGCCGCTATTCATCAGCGAATTCAGAAGTTGACGAACCTGGGAATTCTGAAGGGTTCAGAATTTATCATTGATCCGGAAAAGATAGGTTATGAAACCTGTGCTTACATCGGTTTGTATTTGAAGGATCCGGAACAGTTTGACACTGTAACGGAAGCTTTGAAGTTTATTCCGGAAGTAGTGGAATGTCATTTTACGACAGGGCAGTATGACATGTTCATCAAGATTTATGCAAAGAACAATCATCACTTGCTGGAAATTATCCACGATAAACTTCAACCGTTGGGCTTGTCGCGTTCGGAAACAATTATTTCTTTCCGTGAAGCTATCAAGCGCCAGATGCCGATAATGGATCTGGCGAATGATGAGGATTAAAATCGCGACGCTTATTTTTGCGTACGTTCGTAATCTACGAAACTATAGGAGTAGAGATGCTTTTCGTCTGTCGGATGGCATTCTCTACTTTTTTCTTTCCATAGCTCTGGACTTACTTCCGGGAAGAAAGCATCGGCGGGTGCCTGCTTATCGTCTACTTCCGTAAGATACAGGCGGTCGGCCAATGGGAGTGCTTCCGTGTAGAGAGTGGCTCCCCCGATGATAAATACCTCCTCGTCTTCCTTGCAGGTATGCAGGGCATCGGCCAGTGTGTGAAAACATTCCGCACCTTCAAAGTGCAGTTCCTGGCGGCTGAGTACCACGTTTCTCCGGTTGGGGAGAGCGCCTTTCGGAAGTGATTCAAACGTGTGGCGTCCCATAATGATGGTATGTCCGGTGGTCAGTGCCTTGAAGCGTTTTAAGTCGTTAGGCAGCCAGTAGAGCAACTTGTTCTGATAGCCTATTCCTCTTTTCTGGTTGATGGCTGCAATGATGGATAGTGTCATGTCTGAGGATTTTAATGTTTATACAGATACTTTTCCGGCAATGTGAGGCCAGGGGTCATAATTCTCTAACTGAAAATCTTCATAGTGGAAGCTGAAAATATCTTTCACGTCCGGATTGATTTTCATGGTAGGCAGGGGGCGCGGGGTACGGGTGAGCTGCAGGTCTACCTGTTCCAAGTGATTCAGGTAAATATGAGCGTCGCCGAGTGTATGAATAAAGTCGCCCGCTTTCAAGCCGGTTACCTGTGCCATCATCTGCAGCAACAGGGCATACGATGCGATATTAAAAGGTACCCCTAAGAAGGTATCGGCACTGCGCTGGTACATTTGCAGGCTGAGACGGCCGTTGGCTACGTAAAACTGAAAGAATGCATGACACGGCGGAAGATTCATGTTGTTCAGGTCGCCTACGTTCCATGCACTGACTATGATGCGTCGTGAGTCGGGATTATGTTTGATGGTTTCCACTGCTTCCGAAATCTGGTCGATGAACTTGCCGTCATAACCTGGCCATGAACGCCACTGGTAACCGTAGATGTGTCCTAAATCACCGTTTTCGTCTGCCCATTCGTTCCAGATTCTGACCCCGTTTTCTTGCAGGTATTTCACGTTGGTATCTCCTTGTAAGAACCAGAGCAGTTCATGGATGATGGATTTCAAGTGAAGTTTCTTGGTCGTGACAAGCGGGAAGCCCTCTTCCAGGTTGAAGCGCATCTGATGTCCGAACACGCTGATGGTGCCCGTTCCGGTACGGTCTTCTTTTCGTACTCCTTCCGTACGGATGCGGTGCAACAAATCGAGATATTGTTTCATGATTGGATTTTTTTGTTTGTGCAAAGGTAGCTAATTTTTTTGTTTGTGCAAAGGTAGCTAATTTTTTTGTATTTTTGCCGCCGTAATCAATTGCTGGAAACATGAATTTACCTTCTGATTTTATCCTCCGTACGCGTGAGTTGCTGGGAGATGCGGAGTTTGCTGCTTTGACCGAAGCATTGGAAAAAGATACGCCTGTCAGTATTCGTATGAATACCGATAAAAGTGACCTTGTTCCGCTGGAAAGCACCTCTGTGCCCTGGTGTCGCGAAGGATATTACCTGTCCGGTCGTCCGTCGTTTACGTTCGACCCCTTGTTTCATGCGGGCTGCTATTATGTGCAGGAAGCTTCGTCCATGTTCCTTGAACAGGCGTTGCGTCAGTATGTGCACGAGCCGGTCACGATGCTCGATTTGTGCGCGGCTCCGGGAGGAAAATCTACCTTGGCCCGTAGCGTACTTCCGGAAGGCAGCTTGCTGGTGGCCAATGAGGTGATGCGCAACCGTTCGCAGGTGCTGGCTGAGAATCTGATAAAATGGGGAAATCCGGGGGTGATTGTAACCAATAATGATCCGGCTGATTTTACAGAATTAGGACCGCTGTTCGATGTGATTCTGACAGATGTGCCCTGTTCGGGTGAAGGAATGTTCCGCAAGGATGAAGTGGCCGTGCAGGAGTGGAGCATAGAGAATGTGGACACCTGCTGGCAGCGTCAGCGCCGTATTTTACGGGATATATGGCCTTGCCTGAAGACCGGAGGCCTGCTGGTTTATAGCACATGTACATATAATCGGGAGGAAAATGAGGATAATGTGGCATGGATTGCTCAAGAACTTGGAGCAGAGGTACTTCCTTTGGAGACGCAGCCGGACTGGTGCATTACGGGAAACCTGACTGGTACGGAGTTTCCGGTTTACCGTTTCCTGCCTCATAAGACTACGGGTGAAGGTCTGTTTATGGCAGTGCTGCGGAAAACAGCGGATGAACCCGCGGTGAGTGTGCGGACAAAGACCGGTGGAAAGGCTTCCAAAAAAGGAAAAGGAGGTAAGGTGGTTGTACTTCAAGTACCAAAGGAAATGAAAGCCTGGGTGCAGGAAGCCGGAGACTATGCGTTTGAAGTGAATGACAATGAAGCGATGGCCTTTCCAGCTGCCTATAAAGATACGTATGACCTGCTGAAGAGCCAGTTGCGCATACTGCATGCCGGAATTTCTTTGGGAGAATTGAAGGGAAAGGACTGGCAGCCTTCGCATATCGGTTTATCGTATCCCATGTCCCTGGCTTCATCCGGATACTCGGCTCTGGCATCTCTTAATATCCTGTAAGAAATCCCTTCAGAAGACATAGCGGTATAAGAACCATCTCCATTCTTCCGGAAATTGCTCCCCATACCGCCGGAAGAACCACCATGACCGCCTCCTTTGTCTGAACCCGGTCCTTCCTGCCCTCCAGCTCCTCCATGACCACCACTTCCCATATGCCCTGCGGAAGGAGAAGCTGCCGTCCTGCCAGGAGCAGCCGATGAACCTGAGGCCCCGGCCTCTCCGGATACAGGATGCTCCGGCAATGCCTTTTCTGCATCACCCCTCCAGGAAGTGCTGTCTGCAGGCGATGCCTTGCCTGCAGAATCCAGCACTGCTGCCCCCGCGTTCTGCCCCATATCCTTGAAATTGCTTCCTGCGCCAACAGTATCCCCGGTCTTGCCAGAGGCGGCCCCGCTCTCTCTGCCGGAATCCCCCAGCACGGCCACCTCTACCACTCCGGGCGGCAGCTGTTCCTCATGCTCCAGGAGCAACCATCCTCCCAGAGTTGCCGCCACGAGATGAATACCTATGGCTGCCCCCAGAGCAGCTATCTGCCGTCTTCTTTCCCCTCTCATGGTTTTTCTCCTGACGCCAGGCCAAATCGGGTAACCCCTGCCCCCTTCAATGCATCCAGCAAGCTCATCACCCGGTCATAGCTGACATCCTTATCTGCGCGGATAACCACGGAAAAGGATGTATTTTCAGCCGATTTCCGTGCAGCAGCCTGCGCAAGGGCTTCCTGGGAAATTTCTCTGTCATTAAGAAACAGTTTTCCATCCCGGGTAAGAGTTACCATAAAAGGCGTGCCCGGAGTCCTCACAGAATGAGCTGCCGCTGGAAGCCGTACCGGCATAGTGTGTACATTTTCCATGTACATTGTGCCTGCGATGAATGTAACCAGAAGAAGAAAAATCAGGTCAATCATCGGACTCAGCAGAATATAGGGCTCCTTATGATCCTGATGAAAACGTCTTCTCTGCCTCATGCTGCATCCCTGCCTCTGTTCCACGCAGCAATGGCCAGTTCCGCTGCCTGGTTGATATCATTTTCTGCCTGCTGCGCCCGTCCATTGAGCCAAGCGTAAAGGCACATGCCGGCGATGGCGATAATGAGTCCGAACACCGTAGTAATAAGGGCTTCTGCCAGCCCTGCCGTAATTCCCACCGTGTTTCCCAGATTTTCGCCCATAGCACCAAACGCCCCCATCATACCGGTCACTGTCCCCAGAAGCCCCAACATAGGAGACAATCCGATAATGAGGGACAGAAAATTCAGATGCGCATACAGAGAGCGTATGAACCGGTCCGCCTGGGCATACACCACAGTTTCTACCATATCCTTATCTGCCAATTCCGCTTCAGGAAGTGAACGGGTCACCTCGGCTGCAAACCCTGACGTCTTACCGGCCAGACTGGCCGCTTCCTCTCCCCTGCCCTGGTTCAGCAGTGCCGTATATTTTTCCAGGAAAGCTGACGGTGAAATGACTTTCCGATAATACATAGCCCTTTCCAGCGCTATGGAAATCGACAGAATGGAACACAACAGAAGGGGCCACATGCAAGGACCTCCCTTAATAAACCAGGTCAGTACAGATGAAAACATAATCTACTCCTTATCCTGCTTAGAAGGTATACTTAACCCCCACATAGCAGGTTCTTTCAAATCCTGGAAGCAGAGTCTGATACGGTCCTGCCCCATTGCCATATTCATAATAATTCTTGTTAAACAGATTGGTGATACCGCCATATACCGTAAGCTGCCGCCCGGCCTTAAGGTTTACCGAAATATCGACCAGCCCATAGGAATGCATGAGCCCGTCATCAGCCTTGTCCGCATCGGACAGATAATTGATATATTTGCCAAAGAATGTCCATCCCAGCCCCATGGACCAGCGGTCATCGAAGTCATAATCCGCATGAAGGGCAATCTTGTGCTTCGGTACCTTGGTGAGCCCTGCACGGGTATAGTCGATAGAATCAGCTGGGTATTTTTCCAGAAAATCCCGTCCTTCACTATTCCATTTGCTGTGCCCGAGAAGCCAGGTATAGGATTCAGAAAGTTTCAGCTTGCCAAGCCGCTGGCGAAGAGAGAATTCAGCCCCCCGTCTCCGTGTGGACAGCAGATTGAGCGTATAGGCAGGATACAGACCCGCCCCTGTATAATATCGATTCATCTGATTCCCTGTATAGGATTCAAACAGGGTGATGCCCACAATAGATGCACCAATCTTATCCCGCCATCCCAGTTCATACAGATCATAGGTCTCATCCTCTGCAGAGGTAGGGATGTAACTGCGCACACCATTCACCTTGATTGCGTCCTTTACCTGAATGGCATCCGGACCGGTGTAGCCTCGTTCATACCGGACATAGACACGGCCTGTGTCATTGTAGTGGTAAGCCGCCGACAGTTCCCCTGCAGAATCCCAGCGATGAGACGTATCATCTCCGGATACATTATTTCCCACATCAAAGAATGACCAGTCAGCCTTTTCCCTTCTGAGCCCCTGAGTGAATGTATACTTTCCCCATTTTACGGTGTTGAGCACATACAGAGCCGCTGTTTTCCTGTCATAATTGAAATGGTACATCGTACCTGTACGCACCGAGCCTACATAATCAAGATTCTGCTCCTGCTTAATCCAGTCGGCCCCGATAAGAAGATGGGAATCCTGCCCGTAAGTGTGATCCGCCCGGACATGCATCCCCCGGGTTTTCCTTTCCGTGGTCTGATCGTCATCATAGGCATTATTAATAAAATGCCCCTTATCGGCGAAGATATCTGTGGTAAGTGTCCAGTTCCTGCCCATATCCTTTTCATAGGATGCCTGATACGTATCCAGCGCCGTGTCCGTCTTATCATAGCCAGAACGAGTTCCCCAGATATATTTCCCGTCCTCATAGCCGGCAATATACCGCTTAGGTGTGGGCACATAATCACGTCCATATTTCTTCAGATTCTGGTTAGTTACATTGGACAGGTACTGTCCGTCTTCCTC